>Ga0206107_1000020_pt1 | contig 231585 bp, 201 predicted proteins | sample 2B0metagenome_FD_148652 | JGI IMG/M metagenome (GOLD analysis project Ga0206107, IMG submission 148652) | Enriched microbial communities from leaf-cutter ant dump, University of Wisconsin, Madison, United States - 2B0 | ecosystem: Environmental > Terrestrial > Nest > Insects nest > Nest dump... | reverse complement strand
ACATTATCGGCAGATATTCGCTTAAGTGACCGTACCCTAATCCAATGGTTATTAGAACCGCTCTACAGTTTAAAAGGGCGAATCTGATGACAACCCATGCACTTAAAAACCCCTTCAGCCCTGACAAATTGTTGAATTTCGGCAGCTCACAGCAATTGCCCATGATTCATCAAACCGAAGCGGCTGAATGTGGATTAGCCTGCCTGGCCATGGTTGCCAGTTTTCACGGTTATGAAACCGACCTTGCGCACCTCAGGCAACAGATTCAGATATCGAGTCATGGCACCAACCTTAAAAACCTCATTGATATGGCCACACGATTGCACTTGGCCGGTCGCGCACTAAAACTGGATTCAGATTCCGTCGGGGGTCTTCAGCTACCCTGCATACTGCATTGGGATCTAAACCATTTTGTGGTTCTGAAAGCGGTGAAGCGCAACAAAGCGATTATTCACAATCCAGGTAGTGGTGAGCGGACGTTAACAAAAGACGAGTTTGATAAGCACTTCACCGGCATAGCTCTTGAACTTACCCCCACTAGCAAATTCGAGATAGCAGACACAAGGAAACGATTAGGCTTACATCACTTCTGGTCACGTATCAGCGGTTTAAAACGTAGCCTGTTACAAATACTTGCGCTATCACTGCTGCTACAAATGTTTGCTATCATCAGCCCTTACTACATGCAAACGGTAGTCGATGACGTTATTCTCAGAAACGATGACAACCTTCTCGTGGTGCTGGCACTCGGCTTCGGGCTTTTGCTATTAATAGAAACAGGTACCCATGTGCTTCGCCAATGGGTTCTGCTCTATTTGTCCAGCCGCTTGAATATACAGATGGCAGCCAACCTCTTCCGTCATCTAATTCGCCTACCTATGAGCTACTTTTCCACTCGCCATATGGGCGATGTCGTATCGCGTTTTGGCTCCCTGCAAAATGTACGAGAACTACTCACCACCAGTCTAGTTGCAGCGGTAGTCGATGGCATTATGGCCATCATAACCCTGACAGTAATGTTCTTTTACAGCGTCAAACTTACCTTCCTGATAATTATTGTAGTGTTGCTTTATGCCGCCCTACGCTTTGCGCTCTATAGACCTTTACGACTACTTACCGAAGAGCAGATTATTGCTCAAGCCAGGCACGACTCACACTTCATGGAATCTGTACGTGCAATTCAAACGATCAAGCTCTTCCAGCGTGAAAATGATCGCCAGAGCCAATGGCAGAATCGTCTGGCCGACACCATTAATCAGGGTATACGCATCACACGCTGGAATATTGGTTACGACACTATAAATCGCTTGCTGTTTGGTTTTGAAAATTTGCTGGTGATTTACTTTGCCGCAACGGCCGTTATGGGAAATATTTTTTCGGTCGGCATGCTTTACGCTTTTCTCAGTTACAAAAACCGCTTCGTAGGATCTATGGATACACTGATTGCCACCTGGATTGAGCTGAAAATGCTCGGTCTGCATTTGGATCGCCTATCCGACATGGTTTTCACCGAGACCGAACAACAGGATGAGTTGTTACCAAGCCAAACATCTACGCAGCCCCTAATAGGAAAGATTGAGATACGAAATCTCAGTTTTCAGTATGGGGAGGCCGAGGGTCCGTCCTTTCAAAATCTGAACTTCATCATAGAACCGGGTGAAACTGTTGCCATCACCGGCCCCAGCGGTTGTGGAAAAACCACTCTGCTCAAATGCCTGATGGGGTTATTGCAACCCACAAATGGCGAAATACTGATTGATGATCGCCCCCTGAAACAGGTTCTCGATTACCGTCGCCAAATTGCCGGTGTAATGCAAGACGACCAATTACTTGCAGGCTCTATCGCCGACAACATTGCCTGTTTTGATCCACAGATCGATTTTGAACGCATTGAAAGCTGCGCTCAATTAGCTTGTATCCACGACGAAATACTGAAAATGCCCATGCAGTACAACACTCTCGTAGGTGATATGGGCAATAGCCTCAGCGGAGGGCAAAAGCAAAGAATTGTGTTGGCCCGCGCACTTTACCGCGCACCACGCATTCTGTTCATGGATGAAGCTACCAGTCATCTGGATGTGGCAAACGAGTCCTTGGTGAATAACCACATCAAGGCACTTGCCATAACCAGAGTACTGGTGGCTCATCGACCGGAAACGGTCGAATCTGCAGGACGGCAGATAGTCATTTAACTTTGGATGTCCAGTTCTAGTGGACGATTAGTAAATTAGGAGATTGTTTTATGAGTACTTTTGCTTTGGATAAAAATTATCAGCAGTTTAATTTTGAAGAAGTTTCTGTTGATGATTTGATGGTAATTTCTGGGGGATCTGGCGCTTTACAGTGCACTCTAGGTATCGTAGCAGGAGCTGGGCTAGGAGCTTTAACTGGTGCGGCAGCCGGCTCAGCTGTTCCGGGGTTAGGAACAGGGTTAGGGGCTCTAGCGGGTGGTATTTTTGGCGGAATGGGTGGTGCAGCTGCATCCTGCTTCGGCTAAAATAGTAAACAAGTGCTTGCGAAGCAAGCGCTTGTCAATTCAACCAAAATGGAGATAACTCTATGACTACAGTATCCAAAGAAAACGTTGCCATGGTACTTCTATCATTTGCTTTGTTTATATCTTTTATCATTTTGATAGTGGCGTTTAAAGGTGATAAAAATTGGGCAAAAATATCCTTTGCTAGTTTTAGTTTTATCGGATTTTTATGTTTGTATGTGGTCTTAATATGTGCAAAATTTAAAATTTTTAAATCTTAAATATAAATTATATACATACTAATCCGACAATATAGGTCATCTACCACAAAATCAGTTTTCCTCGAACTTTTCTGTATCTAGTAGGTGATTATATTGTCGGGTTAATAATGGCTTTAGCAAAAAACAACAAAGTAAAGTTAGCCCCAAATCCAGACTAATTTTCTCAATAATTTAAGATATAACCGATTCAGTTACTGCTGAATGGCGCTGCTCTAGGTTTTCGTTTATTGAACAAGTTTGTTGGTCGAAAATTTATTCGGTATTGACCCTCCCCTTTGGCTGATACATATACGCTTGACGGCGTCACATAGTTTAATTATTGATACGGTCTCTAGTGATTATAAAATTGAAAAAAATTTGGGATAGGATTTATAAAATTGATCGAACATCATTGGGATTATTTAATATATTCACTCGGGACAACAGGCGATGCACTGCCGTTTATCAAACTGGCAGCATCACTTAATGCAAGTGGAGCAAAAGCAGCTTTTATTGGTAGTGAAAAGTTTATTTCTTTGGCGGATTCCATGAAGGTTGTATGCTTGCCAGTGTCTTCCAAGGCGGCTTATGAAAACACCTATAACAATCCGTTAACCTGGTCACGTAATCACGCACAAAATCATTACAACGAATTTCATTTTCCGGCAATAAAACGTACATTCAAAGCTATTCAAAAAATGGTTCAACAAGGGCATAGACCACTGATTATTTATCAGGATGCCTTATCGGGCGCCAGAATGGCCGCAGAGGAATTTGGTTTGAAGTCGTGTCAAATAGTACTTGCCCCCCAAGGAATTAGCTCCATGCTAAGCCCTTCGTATCCCATACGCAGGCAGGTCGAGGAGCGTCTTTGGAGTGAAGTATTTCCCCAATTAAGGGAGAAGGCAAAAAAAGATACCTTTGAGCGGTTAGTCAAACCATTAATAAATCCGGCGAGGAAAGAGCTAGGGCTTGCACAATGGGCCCTGTCGGATTTGCCCGATATGGAAACCAGCCCCTCCATTCTAGCATTGTTTCCTGAGTGGCTTAAACCTAACCCCGGTGATTGGCCAAAACAATTAATTAATACCGGTTTCATTTTGGGAGACACCCAGGATAGTCATAGTGAGGTGGGGCTTGATGAGTTTATTAACCAATACGGTGCTCCTCTGGTATTTACTTTTGGTACAGGAATTCCTGTTACCCGTTTATTAATCGACAAAATCAGGCATCTATGTCGAGAAGTCAGTAAACCCGGTGTATTTGTTGCTCACTCGCAAAATGAAAAATTTATCGAGAATGGTGAATTTCCTGTTTTAACCTTGCCCTCTGCTCCTTTCAGCTATTTATTTGCTCGTGCAGCACTGGTTATACATCACGGAGGAATAGGCACTTGTGCACAGGCACTAGCTTGCGGCGTCCCACAAGTTATTTCACCTTACACTTTTGACCAACCTGACAACGCTTTTCTGCTATGGCAATTAGGCATTAGCAATGCGATAGATTTTTTGAAAGACCCCGTGGATCACATTGCCAGTATTGTAGTTGATGTCATGTTATCAGAGGTCATCGTAAGCAAAGTGAAAGAATATCAATCTATTACCATAGATCAGACAGAGTCCTCAACAAGATTTCTCTTATCATTATAGGAACATGGATTGCAACACATGCTAATTGAGTTAATGAATTCCTTTAATCATCTTCCGGTTGAAGTAAACAAAATTTCTGGCACACATTTATTGTGGAGAAATCAAGACACCTGTAGTGATATGTCAGATAGCCAATTTGTTGATAGTTATTCCTGGATTATAAAAAATAATTTTTTTGCTGACGAATCCAGAATATTTCATGGTGCCACACAAACGATGTTTGCGGAGCGCTATGGCGGGTTCGGTACAGGTATTAATGGTGGAGGTGCCAGAGTTGTAAATTATAACGATGTACAAATAAAAGGTGTTGGCGGTAATATTTTAGCAGGTGAAGGAGCTTTAAAATCGCATTCATATGGTGGGTTGGATATTCAAGGAGCAGTAAAAGAAGTTATTTATTCGCGGCTTTTAAACAAAATATCACCTGTTGGAGCGCAAACTATTAATGGTTTAATTCTGCTGGACGAATCATCGGCATTGCATAATGGAAATAAAGCTCCCAGTATGCTTATGATCAGAGAGCCTGTAATGAGACCTGCCCATTTTTTACCTTGTTCAAACTTCAAGAGGAAGTCAGAACATCGCACTTTTATGAGATCAGATTATTCTAGAGTCCTCGGTATCTATAAAGGTATTGGTAAACAAGCTTTGCTTTCTGATTTTTATGTATTGATACAAAATTTTTTAGAAAAGTGTGCTGATCAGTTGTCTTTTTTCAGAATGGCAAGATTATCTCACAATGCACTGACCCCCTCGAATATCAGCATGGATGGTCGCATACTGGATACTGCGCTATGTAGTTTTGTAATCTCGGGAAGCAATTACGGCCAGGTTACTTCTTACCTTGAAGAGGCTTCAATTCCTGTGGTAATAGCAAAGGAATTGTTTTATTTGATTCATAAGTTTTCAATGGACAAACCCGTTGAAGAGCATTTTTTGGAGCTGTATGAGGGAAGGTTTTATCAGTATGCCAGTGTCAATATGGGCTTCATGTTTGGATTGGATAGAGAGATTTCCACCAAGCTGTCCTGCTGTGCCGAGTGGGAAAAGTTATCTTCTTGTATGATTTCTTTACTATCAGTTGGGTCAAATATAAAAACAAGTAATTTGCCCACTGTAGATTCAGCAGATTTTGTTAATGAAATAATGACAGCCAGTCTCTACGCCGTGCTACATCGCAAAGTAAATGCAGATAACGAATTTTTGGTTGGGTTTACCAGAGATCTTGATGCTTTAGTTATGGTTATGGCGTCCTCTTTGGCGCGGCAAGGGCAAAATAAAAAGAGCTTTTGCAAGACTTTGTCTATTCAAACCATAAAAAGGACCATTCTCAGCAGTTATTTCTTTATCACTTATATTGGTCGCACAGTCGATGATTACTGTGCGGCCGGTCATATCGATAACACAGCTACAATCATTAACGAGAACGACCATATTGCCAGTTGGATATACGAAAACTTATTATCTGAGCGAGCCACCCTCTATTCGGGAAATGGAATTTCAATAGAATATAGTAGCGAGAGAGATGATTACATTTATCGTGATAAATACAGCATTGAAAAACGAATTAATGATGTTCAGTTAGTTAGATCCATAATAGATTCCAACAAAATTGATTATGTTGTGCAAAAGTACGATTTTTATCCATATTTAAAACAGCTTTTGGCTTTTATTGATGGCGATGCTACAAACAGCTTCAGCGGGGTTAGAAATGTATTTTGTTGAACAGCAAGGGGCGGATTTGTTAAATGAGGCCATAACTCTGCGTGTAATAAGTGAATCCGGTATTGAGGCTGATCAACTTCAGTTCTTACTGGAAGCGAGCAAGCATCGGCAAATAGTAATGGCTAAAACAGAGAAGGAGGAACTATTGGCAAGTCTTGCCTTTGCTAAAATTTCTAAATACACACTTATGCAGCTTGCTGCCGATTCTGAGTATAAATTGCGCCCTTATGAATATCGAGAAGGAAAAATATTGTATGTGCTTGATGGTTTTTTTCGAAAAAACTCTTTTAAAAAATCCATAGCCTTACTTTTGCCGCAACTTAAACAATATCGCATAATTGCTTATATAAAAAATAGGCGATTGAAGGTTTTTTATAAAAAAAACTGTTCGTTTCAGGTTGTGAATATAACCTATCCCCCAATCTCAGTACCACGTTAAGGATGAGAGTTCCATGTTAAGCCGCCAGCTTCGCGAACGCCACAGGCGACAAATAATTGAATGAACTGTGTGACCTTTCATAGTTGTAGTGATTCCACCATAAATCAATTTTATAACGCGCCTCCTCTATTGTTCTAAACCTATTTTTCAAGCTAGTTGTCGCATCAACTGAACGATGAAAACAAAGATAATGGGTGGCATTTGCGTCACAGGAACTATTCAAAAAATATTGGTAGAAGAGGATGTATTAGTCGCAATCAATTAACTCTTGCGCAATCTGCCCGATTTTATAACGGTGCTAGCGAAACCAGTGCCGTCATTGTCGGCGTAAAATTCGTTTTTCAGGGCTGACTAAATAATTTGGCTGCTCGTTAAATTAATGACTAGCTGCGGCAGTTTTTATACCAAAAACTTCATCCAGATCGCGATTTTCTCCCCAGGCCAATACATCATCAATAGCGCTGTTCAATGAGTGTATGACTTCCCTGGCTTCGTCGATTTCCTTTGCCTGCAAGAGTTTGTCGAGAAACCCGCTGATACTTTTCAAACGGGGTACCCCGCAGTAACAGCTGCTGCCATAGAGGCGATGAACCAACTCATTCAAAACAGCATCATTGTTGTCAGCTATCGCCTGGTTGATTTGCTGTTTTTCTATAGGCAAACCTTCCAGCATCATACGCAGCATATCGCGCGCAAGCTGGGGTTTATTGTTGGCTAATTTTAAACAGAGGTTAATGTCAACCGAAGAGTTGGCATCGGGATTGGTATCTTTAAGTGGTAATTTTTCTTGCTTTGCGCTTGAGTCCTGCGCGACCACGACTTCTTTTTTGCCGCTGAGTGATGTCCATCTGTTAATGATATGCGCTAACTGGCTTTCACTAACCGGTTTGCTGATGCAGTCATCCATTCCCGAAATCAACAACTCTGCTTTTTGTTCAGTTAGCGAGTGGGCTGTCAGGGCAATGATGGGAGTGCGCTGGCTATCCTGTTCCAGTTCGCGAATATGTTTGGTGGTTTGGAAACCGTCCATCCCGGGCATCTGTATGTCCATAAAAATCACATCAAATTTTTGGGTTTTGCAGGCGTCTATGGCTTGTAGTCCGTTACTAGCCTGTACCACTTGTGTATTCAAACCGCGCAATAATTCTGAAGCCAGTTGCAGGTTGGCCGGGTTGTCATCCACCAGCAGCACCGACGTTGCCGGCAGGTTAACAGGGCTGCTGCTCAAGCCTTGCTGACAGGCATCCGACAAGCTGATATTCAGTTTGTCGCACAGGGTTTTTAAAAGCGCATCGTAGCCAATGGGTTTGTTGATGAACTGGGTGTTAACATTTTGGCCGTTCGCGCGCAGCAGTCGCTGGTGTGCCGCGGTGCAGCATGCAATAACCTGGCAATGAAATTCCTCTGCCAGTTGCTCGTTGATGTTGCTCAGTAAAGATGCCTGGATTTTGCGTTCGTCTGCCGCCATATCAAGCAAAAGTATGTCAAAGGGCTCTGTCTTGTGGGCGTTGCGGATGCTGGGGAATATATCGTGGATTTCACTGATGGCATCTTGCTTCATATGCCATTCATTGAGTAAAGATTGTAATTGTTCACGCGCAGCTTGATTGCTGCTGCAGATAAGTGCGCGATGTTGTTCCAGGTTAGGCAAGGTGTATTGATGCAATTGTTTTTTATCAATCCCCAGGCGAGCGGTAAACCAAAAGGTAGAGCCTTTATCGACCTGGCTTTCTACACCTATTTCACCGTTCATGCGTTCCACCAGACCTTTGCAAATTGCCAGGCCTAAACCTGTACCGCCCTGCTCGCGAGAAGTGGATGCATCCGTTTGCGAAAAAGGTTTGAATAAATCTTTTTGTTGTGCACTGGTTAAACCGATACCCTGGTCGCTCACACTGATTTTAAGCATAAGATGCGTTTCTTGCTGGGCCAGCGCGGTTACGTGTATTTGAATGATGCCATGCTCACTGAATTTGATGGCATTACTGATCAGGTTGGATAACACCTGTTTGAAACGTAACGAATCTCCCAATAATTGGGCCGGAATTTCCGGTGCGACCTGGGCGATTAATTGCAGGTTTTTTTCGTGCGCATCGGGCGCGAGTATGTGTAAGGTTTCATCGATAGTTTGCCGTATCGGCAGGGGTGCATATTCCAGTGTGAGTTTGCCCGCTTCAATTTTGGAAAAATCGAGAATACCGTTAATGACAGTTAATAAATTTTGCGCAGAGTCGCGAATGGTGTGCAGGTAGTCGGCCTGCTGTTCATCAATATCGGTTTTCAGGGCCAGCCCGACAAAACCTAAAATTCCGTTCAAGGGTGTGCGGATTTCGTGACTGGTATTGGCCAGGAATTCAGATTTGATGCGGCTGGCTTCAATTGCCTCTTTGCGGGCCATATCCAGCTCAATGTTTTTAATCTCAATGGTTTCCAGGGTTTCAATCAAATCCTGGGTGGATTGTTCAATATGATTTTGCAAATCCTGCTGAGCATTTTCCAGTGATTGCGCCATGGTATTGGTGGCATTGGCCAGGTGCATAAACTCGTGGCTTTTTTGCGGATTGACGCGGGTTTGCAATTTACCTTGGGCGAGATGGTTAATCACTTCTTTAATATGGTTGAGCGGTTCAGTAATGCTGCTGAATAACCGCGTTGCCAGGAATGCTGCTAATAATAAACAGAAGAGGCTGATAGCAATGGTAATTAAAAGGGCCTGGTAGCGAATTACCATAAAAGGCGATGCCAGCATTTCCACCTCAATCCAGCCAATGGAGTTTAAACCTTTGCTATCGACAATCGGATGTGAAAATAAAAGTGTGTTGGCAGTTTTGCGTGTGACAGATTCAAAACTGTTAGGAACCAGGCCGCGCTCTTTGACGGGCAGGAATTCCGGCCCGCTGTGAAAGGATTCATTATTTTTATCGAGCCGTACATGCAGGGCGCGGATGTAAGGATCTTCCAGGGAGCCATCCAGTATCGCCTGAGCCAGCACCTTATCACCTTGTATCAGCGGTGTATAAATCAGGTGCGCGGTTTTGCGGGTCATGGCGCTGCCGCGCATGTCCACAAATTTAGTTAATTCATAAAGTAAAAACGATACCAGCGAAACGGAGAGCAGTAAAACCACGGTAATGGCAGGAATAAAAATCAACTGCCAGAGGTTGTGTTTAAAGCTTTTGGATGCGCTGGGCATAGATTGGATCCTTGGCAATAAGGGTTCGGCTCGGGATGGTCAGAAAGTGAATCAAACCCGGCCTGGCGGTAACAATAATTAGTGCTGCTCGCTTAATTGAGCGTTAGAATAGCCGCCCTTTGTCGCGCTGTACAATCGAGATTTCACTAGAGGCCACTATGCATTTCCCTACCATTGAAGCCTTTGTTGGTAATACCCCTCTGGTGCGCTTACAGCGTTTGCCCGGGGTGACCAGCAATACTATTCTGGTGAAGCTGGAAGGTAATAACCCCGCCGGTTCGGTAAAAGACCGTCCTGCCCTGTCGATGATCCAGCAGGCTGAGCGTCGCGGTGATATTAAACCGGGTGATACCCTGATTGAAGCAACCAGTGGCAATACCGGTATTGCACTGGCTATGGCTGCCGCTATCAAAGGCTATAAGATGATCCTCATCATGCCCGATAACAGTACGGCTGAGCGCAAGGCGGCCATGACTGCCTACGGTGCTGAATTAATCCTGGTTACCAAAGAGCAGGGCATGGAAGGCGCACGCGACCTGGCACTGGCCATGCAAGACCAGGGTAAGGGTAAAGTCCTTGACCAGTTCGGCAACAGCGATAATCCACTGGCCCATTACCAAACCACCGGCCCGGAGATTTGGCAGCAAACCGACGGTTTGATCACCCATTTTATAAGCTCCATGGGTACTACGGGTACGATCATGGGGACATCACGTTATTTAAAGGAAAAGAATCCCGGCATCAAAATAATAGGCTTGCAGCCCGATGAAGGCGCCAGCATTCCCGGAATTCGCCGCTGGCCTGAAGCCTACCTCCCCAAAATTTACGACAACAGTCGTGTTGACGAAATTGTCGGTATGTCACAGCAAGAAGCCGAACACACTATGCGCGAACTTGCGCGCAAAGAGGGGATTTTTTGTGGAGTATCCTCTGGTGGTGCGGTTGCAGCGGCATTGCGTTTAAGCCAGGAGGTTGAGAACGCGGTGATAGTGGCCATTATTTGCGATCGCGGTGACCGTTATTTGTCATCGGGATTGTTTAATGAGTGTTCGTAGTATTTGGTCTAACAATAATTGCACAGGAGTTGTCTGTATGTCGGTTAAAGGTTTATGTCTGCTTGTCAGTATTCTAGTGTTGCAAGCTTGTGGCGGCGGTGGCGGAGGAGGCAAGACTGACTCGTCTACACCTATAGTGTCCTCTGTATCCTCGGTAGCATCTGTTGCCGCCAGCAGCTCGTCCTCCAGCACAAGCTCTGTTGCAAGTGTTGTATCCTCATCTTCCAATTCAAGCTTGGCTTCCAGTAGCAGCATGCCCGCTGATTTCCCCCAGGGTACTGTTGAAAACCTGCCAGTGCTTGACCTTCAAACCGACAATGCTGTGCCTATTGTTTCCAAAGAAGAATATGTCAAAGGCAGTTTTTCGCTGACCGGTGAAGGCCTGACGGCTGCGCAGGGCACACTTGAAGTGCGTGGTCGCGGTAATTCCACTTGGGATTGGGTTAAAAAGCCCTACCGCCTGAAGTTAACAACCTCCACGTCATTATTGGGTATGCCCAAAGGTAAGAACTGGGTGCTCTTGGCGAATTACGCCGATAAAACCTTGATGCGCAACGATATTGCTTTTATGTTCAGTCGTACCCTGGGTATGGCATATACCCCCAGATCGGAATACGTAGAGCTTAAATTGAACGGTGTTTATAAGGGTGTCTACCAATTGTCCGAGCATATTCGGGTTGATAAAGACCGTGTCAATATTCCGGAGATGAAAGTAACCGACACTGATCCCGATACCATTTCGGGTGGTTATTTAATGGAAGTCGATTTCCGCCTCAATAAAAATTATTGTGTTAACTCAGCCTGGGATCCGGTCTGTAAAAACGGTGTAAATACCCAGCGCGATATTGATTTCTGTATCGATTCTACCCACGGTATGGAACCGGCGTGCCTGGCCAGCCCTGAAACCTTGCACGATCCGGCCTGGTCTGCCCAACGTCAATACATTGAAAAATACTATGCTGATGCAGAAGCGGCCTTGTTCGGCAGTAATTTTGCAGACCCTGCAACCGGTTATGCCGCTTATTTTGACGTTGATTCGGTGATCGCTTACTACATTGAAAATGAACTCTTCAAAAACGTCGATGGCGCTGTGGCGAGTTTTTACCTGTATAAAAACCGTGGCGGCAAACTGGCATTTGGCCCCGTCTGGGATTTTGATTTGGCCATGGGCAATGTCGGCTATAACGATGTGGATAAAACCTATGGCTGGCATATCCGCCAGGCTTCATGGTTTGCCCGTTTCTTCCAGGACCCTGCGTTTGAAGCAAAAGTAAAAGCCCGCTGGAACAGCCTCAAGGCTGACGGCAAGCTGGAATATATTTTCCAATACGCACAGGCGCGCGCTACCTGGCTGGATAAGCAACAAAAGAAAAATTACCAGCTTTGGTCGATTAACGATTTTGCCTCCTGGCTTATGCATGGCGGCCATGGCGGTACAGGTTCTTATGAGGCCGAAGTGAAAGAGTTGATCCGCTGGCAGCGCGAGCGCACCACCTGGATTGACGGCCAGTTAAATAAGTAAATGCATTAACCGCTCTCTCTCCAGGTCAGGCTTGGAGAGAGACTGTTGTTCCTAAAGAGAGTTTTAATGTCCAACCGCAAAGGTTCTTCAAAAGGCGGCCCTAAAAAGCCCGGTTCTTCGGCACCCTTAAAATTCGGCCAAAAACCCCGTACCTCTAAAACGCTTGAAAAACCTTTTGTGTTTGAAACCGATGATCGGCCACGCCTGAATCAACCACGCCGTGAAAAAGCTGCCCAGCCTTTAAACGACATGCGCCTGGGCGAGTTCACCATTGACCGCATGAGCCACGATGGTCGCGGTATTACCCAGTGGCAAGGCAAAACCCTGTTTGTCGATAACACCCTGCCCGGTGAGCGGATCAGTGCACGCCTGGTGCGCGACCATGCTCGCTATACAGAAGCGCGTCTGGATAGGTTGATAGAGGCCGCACCTGAACGGGTTGTTCCCCCTTGCGCACACTATGCCGAATGTGGCGGCTGTCAATTGCAGCACCTCAATACCGATCAACAGGTGGAATTTAAACAGGCAGCGGTCTTGCAGCAATTGGCGGTATGGGCTGGCCTTATCCCTAAACATATCTTGCCTGCCATAAGATCAGAGAGCCTTGCTTATCGCCGCTGCGCACGCCTCGGTATTTATTACGACCAGGGGGAAGTTACCCTCGGATTTCGTAAACGCAGCAGTAAGCAACTGGTGCAAGTGGATCAGTGCATTGTTTTGGTGGACCCGCTTAACCGCCTCTTGGCTCCCCTGAAAATCTGGTTGCGCGAGCTGCGCGCTGCCGAAGCGGTGACGCATGTGGAATTGGTATATACCGAATCACAAACGGCGGTAGTGTTGCGTCATATCCAGCCATTGACAGATATCGACCGGCAAAGCCTGGCGGCGCTTGCCTTTGAGCAGGGGTTTATCGCCTGGTTGCAGGGGAATGATTCTGCGTCCTTGCAAGATGTCGATGGGCAAACGGTTAACCCGCGCCTGTCCTATCTTTTGGGTGAACAGGGCTTCGCACTGGAATTCCATCCACAGGATTTTATCCAGGTCAATGCCGGCGTTAATATCGCAATGGTGGCCCAGGCTTTGCAGCTTCTTCAACTTAAAGGCAGCGAGCGGGTGCTGGATTTGTTTTGCGGCATAGGCAATTTTACCCTTCCCATAGCGCAGCACTGTGCTGAAGTTGTGGGCATTGAAGCCGTCGATTCCATGGTGGAACGCGGTCGTGAAAACGCTGCCAGGCTCGGGATCACCAACGCACAATTTATAGCGGCCAACCTGCTGACCATGACCGAACACCGCTTGCAGCAAACCTGCGGCAAAGTAGATGCCGTCCTGTTGGATCCTCCGCGTGATGGCGCCCGGGAAATCGTCGCCAAACTGCCGCAACTTTCACCTGGGCGGATTGTCTACGTCAGCTGCAACCCGGCAACCCTGGCTCGCGATGCAAAAATCCTGGCGACAGTGGGTTATCAGCTAGACTCGGTAGGAGTGCTGGATATGTTCCCCCACACCGCCCATGTTGAATCCATGGCGCTGTTCATACGTCGCTGACAATAACAATGTGGAGCGAGTAGATGGTTAAAGTTCGTCAAGATCACCCCATGGCAGCAGACGGCCAGGTCGATATCCAGGCCTGGATTGACCGCCTCAACAGCCAGCATACCCAATCTGATGCCACCCGTGCAGAACTGGTGCGCGCAGCGCAGATCAGTCTTTCACTGGTGGATATACATACCGAAGATGACCATAGCTGGGGTGAAGATTTCACCTGCTTCAAGATCGGCCTCGAAATGGCCGAAATTCTTGCCGATTTGCAGCTCGACCAGGATGCCCTGGTTGCAGCCATTCTGTATCGTGCGGTGCGCGAAAACAAAATGACCCTCACTGAGGTGCAAACCGGCTTTGGCGATACTGTCAGCAAGTTGGTCAAAGGTGTGCTGCGCATGGCGGCTATCAGTTACCAGCGCAATGAAAATGAAGACCGTGTATTGGGTAACCAGGCCGAAGTCCAGGCCGAAAAAATCCGCAAAATGCTGGTTGCCATGGTGGATGACGTTCGTGTTGCCTTGATTAAACTGGCTGAACGCACCTGCGCAATCCGCGCCGTAAAAGCCGCCAGCGCCCAGCGTCGTCGCCAGGTTGCGCGCGAAGTATCGGATATCTATGCGCCGCTTGCGCACCGGCTTGGTATAGGCCACATCAAATGGGAACTGGAAGATTTGTCGTTCCGCTATCTTGAGCCGGATGAATACAAGCAAATTGCTACCCTGCTGGATGAGCGTCGTCTGGCGAGGCAAGAGTATATCGACAATATGCTCGACCTGTTGCGCGGTGAACTGCGGGATGCCCACATTGAAGGCGAGGTAACCGGCCGCGCCAAACATATTTACAGTATCTGGCGCAAAATGAAGCGCAAGGAAATTCCTTTTTCGCAGGTTTACGATATACGTGCGGTGCGCGTTCTGGTGCCTTCGGTGCGCGATTGTTATGCGGTACTCGGTATTGTGCACAGCCTTTGGCGCAATATCCCCCACGAGTTTGATGACTACATCGCCTCGCCTAAAGAAAATGGCTATCGCTCCTTACACACCGCGGTGTGGGGGCCCGACAATAAGGTGCTGGAAGTACAAATCCGCACCCATGAAATGCACGAAGAGTCGGAGCTCGGTGTCTGCGCCCACTGGCGCTACAAGGGAACCGATACAGATGCAGCCCAGGACAGCTACGAACAAAAAATTGCCTGGCTGCGTCAGGTGCTTGAATGGCACGAAGAGTTGGGCGGTGATACAGCGCAATTACAAGACGACCTGCGTGCAGTTGACCAGGATCGCCTCTATGTATTTACGCCTGATGGTCATGTTGTGGATTTACCGCGCACGGCCACGCCGCTGGATTTTGCCTATCGCATCCATACCGATGTAGGCCATCACTGCCGCGGTGCGAAAGTAAACAATCGCATTGTCCCGCTCAACTACCAATTAAAAAATGCCGATCAGGTAGAAATCCTCACCGGCAAACGCGAGGCTCCCAGCCGCGACTGGTTAAACCCCGCATTGGGCTACGTGAACACCGCCCGTGCCCGCGCCAAAATCCAGCATTGGTTTAAACAGCAGGCGCGCGACCAGAATATTGGCGAAGGCCAGGCACTGCTTGATCGTGAATTTAAACGTTTGGCGCTGTTGGATCTGGATTTTGAAAGCCTTGCCAAAAAACTCAAATTCAATTCGCTGGATGATTTGTATTGTGCCGTAGGCGCCAGCGATATAGGTGTCGGCCAGGTACTCAATGCAGCGCAAAAACAACTGGATGAAGCTGATCCGCAGCAGCCGTTAATTCCCTTTAAAGCAAAATCGCCGACCAAGAAAAAAGATTCCGATTTCTATATTGAAGGTGTGGGCAATCTGCTGACACAAATTGCAAGTTGCTGTAACCCGGTGCCGGGTGATGCGATTACCGGCTACATTACCCTGGGTCGCGGTGTTTCAATCCATCGCCAGGATTGCAGTAATATTTTGCAATTACAGGCAGATGAACCGCAGCGCATTATTAAAGTCGAGTGGGGCAGTACACCGCAAAGTTCCTATTCGGTGGATATTATCATTGAAGCCTATGACCGCTACGGTTTGCTGCGCGATATTACGACGTTGCTGGATAACGAGCGTATTAATATCAGTGCCTTGCAAACCTTGTCGGACAAACGTAAAAACACCGTGGATATGCAAGTCACTGCCGAAATTCGCAGCTTTGATGAACTGAGCCGCATTCTTACCAAACTGAACCAGTTACCCAACATTGCCTCGGCACGCCGTAAACATTAATTATTATTGTTTTTTTAGAGATATATTTGCATGTCATCTTTTAGTGTTATCAGTAAAAAGAATCGATTCAAAATCGGCGTCATCGTTGTAATCATTATTCACATAGGTATGTTCTATGGTTTTTGGCGAGTCAAAGCGCGGCAGATTGGCGATAAGTTTGTGTCGGTAGATATCTATGCTGCCAAGGCAGCCGAAGGCCTGGCTTTTTATGAAGTGCTTCCCGGTGAAGATTGCGTGAAGGTTGTCAATGAGCAGGCACCAAGACCGGGTATGCCTGTTTATGTTGAACCTCCTGAAGGCGAAAAAGTCCCACACAAAACTACGGCAAAAACGAAGGCAGAAGCCGTTGCCCCGGCTGACATAAAACTTGAGCCTTCATTATTTTATGCATCCTCACCGCATTGCAAAACGGCTGTAGTCATACCTGAGGGTGCAGAGAAATTAGGTACAGACGGTTTTGTTGGCCTGGAGTTGAATATTAATAAAGACGGTAATGTTCAGCGCGCTGAAATTGACCGCACCAGCGGTTTTCAAGAGTTGGATGCAGCAGCGTTAAAACAGGTTACCGAAAATTTCACCTTTAAACCCTGCCAAAAAGGCGATCTTATTGTGGGGTGTAAGCAATATATAAAATTAAGGTGGAAGATTAACTAAGGGAGTGATTTTGGTAATAGTAGAACGGTACTTACTTAAGCTTTTTTGTCATCCCCGCAGGAATCCAGTGTGGTTGTAGTATCTTAACGTCACTGTACCCTCTGCGGGGATGACGACTCCCTATTTATATTATTTCTTGATATTACATCCTCTCCATCACTTCAATACCGAGTAGCCCTAAACCTTGTTCGATGGTGCGTGCAACCAGATGGCATAAGCGCAAGCGACTATCGCGAATTTCCGGTTCAATACCGTCTTTTAAAATCGGGCACGCTTCATAGAAAGTCATATAGAGGCTGGCGATTTCATAGAGATAGGTACATAACAAGTGGGGCAGCGCCTCACGCGCAACCTGGTCCAATACTTCGCTGAATTGCAGCAGTTTAATCGCAAGTGTTTTTTCTTGTTCGGTACCGATCACAATTTCACGTTGCAAGGATTCTGGAGTGACACCTGCTTTGCGGAAAATACTTTGTACGCGCGTGAAGGCATATTGCATATAAGGTGCAGTGTTGCCTTCAAAACTCAGCATGCTCTCCCAGCTAAAAATATAGTCATTAGTACGGGTTTTGCTGAGGTCAGAATATTTTACTGAACCTATACCGACCTTGCGGGCGATTTCAGTAATTTCACTATCGGTTAAATCTGTGCTGCGTTCGCGCACTAAATTGCCTGCGCGCTCTACGGCTTCGGTCAATAGTTCAGCCAATTTAACTGTGCCGCCAGTGCGGGTTTTAAAGGGTTTTCCGTCGCTGCCCATCATGGTGCCGAAGGCTAAATGCTCAAGGCTTAATGTTTCGTCGGCAAATTTTGCTTTACGCGCAATGGTAAAGACTTGTTGCATATGCAGCGACTGGCGCGCATCAATAAAATACATAATACGGTTTGCGTGCAGGGTGTTTACGCGAAAGCGCAACGCGGCTAAATCGGTTGTTGCATATAAAAAACCACCGCCCTGTTTTTGGATAATAACGGGTGAGGGATTACCATCTTTATCGGCAAGCTCTTGCAAAAATACAACTTGTGCACCTTCGCTTTCAACGGCCAAGCCCTGCTCTTGAAGTTCTTTGACCAGGGGCGCGAGATCGTCGTTATAAAAACTTTCGCCGCGAACATCTTCATCTTTTAAGGTGACATTCAGTTGCTCATAAATTTCGGTGCTGTGCTTTAGCGAAATATCTTTGAATTGCTGCCACAGCTCTAGCATGTCGGCATCGCCAGATTGCAAGCGTACAACGTAGGAACGTGCTTTATAGGCAAAAGCCGCGTCATCATCAAAATGTTTTTTGGCTTGTTGGTAAAAGACTTCCAAATCCTTGAGTGCCATTTTATCGTTTGAACCGACTTCCTGTACTTTTTGGAGGTGCTCCTCCAGCTCCGCGATCAGCATTCCAAATTGTGTGCCCCAATCGCCTACATGGTTTTGGCGAATAACCTTATGACCCTGAAACTCCAACAAGCGGGCGAGGGCATCACCAATGATGGTTGAGCGCAAATGACCCACGTGCATTTCTTTGGCGAGGTTGGGACCGGAATAATCTATGACTACAGTTTGCGGTGTATTCACTGTAGTGATGTTCAGGCGTGCATCAGTTTGTGCACTGGCAATTTGTTGGCCGAGCCAAACGGGGTTTAAATCGATATTGATAAATCCCGGGCCTGCTACCTCAAGTTTATCGGCAATGCCGTCCAGTTCGGTTTGCAGTGCGGTCACAATTTTACCGGCGAGTTCGCGTGGATTGGTGCCCATGGCTTTGGCGGCACCCATGGCGCAGTTGGCCTGGTAATCGCCGAATCCGGCTTTTTTTCCAGGAGCTATAAGAGCGGGTAAATCGGCGGGTACACCGCAGGTGCGCATGGCATTGAGGACTTTTTCGTTAAGCAGTTCGCGAATATTCATGGGTCGAGTCTAGATATCTGGCTATAGGGAGAGATTGCGAATTGTACCCTATACTGGTATCAGCCAATAAGCGGTTTAACCACGTACTGACGAGGGATATCCAATGATTACCAGCCCAAGCCCACAAATTCTGGTAACTCAGGAGAAGCGTATTCTACGCATTCAATTCAATCGTCCCGAGCGCAAAAACGCACTTTCATTGGCAATGTACGCGGCACTGGCCGATATCATCCTGGCCGCTAATAATGATCGCCAAGTGCGTGTGTTGGTACTCAGTGGTGTGAATGAATGTTTTACCAGCGGAAATGATCTGCTGGATTTTATGAACGAGCCGGAAATCCATGAGCGTCACCCGGTCGTACGTTTTATGGCAGCGCTGCAAAATTGTGTGAAACCTGTTGTGGCGATTGTACAAGGCCACGCTGTGGGAATCGGCACCACGCTCTTGCTACATTGCGATTTGGTTTACGCCGCCAGTGATGCGCGTTTGCAACTGCCTTTTGTAAACCTGGGTTTGTGCCCTGAATATGCGAGCAGTTATTTGGTACCGCGTTTGGTGGGGCAACAAAAAGCGGCGGAATTATTATTGTTGGGTGAATCTTTTTCCGGCAGCGAAGCCGAGGCTATGGGCTTTGTAAATGCTGCTGTCCCTGCCGCAGACTTATTCACTTATGCGGAAACCAAAATCCAGCGCTTGGCAAACCAACCGCCTGCCGCTGTGCGCCGCGCCAAATTATTGTTAAAGAAAACCCAACAGCAAGGTATTGAAACAGCCTTGGCGGCAGAATTTTTGGGTTTTGCTGAAGGTTTAAATTCAGATGAATGCAAAGAATCGGTAACGGCATTTTTTGAAAAACGGGCGCCGGACTTTTCAAGATTTGAATGATTGGAAAGGTTTGAAGGATTGAGGTTTGACAATCCATTTTTAAGCGCTGCATACCCGCACGCAGGCAGCTGGATATGGATGATGGTTGCATAATAGATGCAGAAAAAAATATCGTCGGCAAGAAATTCAGCGGTTAACAAATCCCCTTAATTATGGCGCTTATGCTTATGAACTCCCCTTTCAATTTCCAACATAAAAATGTCCTGGTTGTAGGCGGCACCAGCGGTATCAATCGCGGCATTGCTGAAACGTTTGCCGCGACAGGTGCGCGCGTTGCTGTGGTAAGCCGCTCGCAAGAAAAGGTAGATAACACGGTGGCTTCACTAAACGCCGTTGGTGCAGCTGATGCAAAAGGTTTTGCTGCCGACGTACGCGAGCCCGAGGCGATAAAAAAAGGAATTTCTGATCTCTACGATGCATGGGGATATGTTGATGTAGTTATCTCAGGTGCCGCAGGCAATTTCCCGGCACTCGCAACAGGTATGTCGGCAAACGGTTTTCGCTCGGTAGTAGAAATTGATTTGCTGGGCACATTTCATGTTATGCAGGCGGTTTATCCATTCTTAAAAAAACCGGGTGCATCCATTATTAATATCTCTGCTCCCCAGGCATTAATTCCTATGGCAGGCCAGTCACATGTGTGTGCGGCCAAAGCGGGTGTGGATATGATTACGCGTACTTTATGTCTGGAATGGGGTACAGAAGGTGTGCGCATCAATTCAATTATTCCCGGCCCGATTGATAATACGGAAGGTATGAAACGCCTGGCTCCTACCGAGAATATTCGTAAAGCAGTAATAAAATCTGTACCCCTGCAACGGATGGGATCAACCGATGATATTGCGAATGCGTGTTTGTTTTTAGCATCAGAATTCGCAAGTTATATTACCGGTGCCATTATTCCCGTCGATGGCGGTTGGGCTCAGGGTGGGGCAGGTTTAGTGGGCGCGAGTTTGGCAGAGATATTGAAACAAAATTAATAATAACCAAAAAGTCCTTGTGTATTGGGGCAGCCGATATCAACTGCCCAATACACGATTTTGACATTTAACCTTATGGCCTGCGGCGTAAAACAGCCCAGCCAGAACCAAAACCGACATCAGGTTCCGGTACTGGTGAATTGTTATGTGCGTCGGAGTTTTGCAATATGCAAGCCAAGGAAAATTAATTCAATAAAATCAACAAACTTCGCCGTTGTAAACGCAGGGCTGCTATTAACTTGTAAAGTTATTCGACGATTGCTTTTTAACGGTGAATATAAGCAGTTGCAGGCAGTTAAGACCCTGGTAACGGAGAAAACACATCGGGTGATTTTTATGTCGCAAATATTGCAAACCATTAAGGAGTTCGGTATCGATTTCCAGCTGCCTGGCAATTTATCCCTATACAAAGCCAGCGATGTTATTGCTATGGCGCGACAGTTAGTTTTGATGCAGGACTGGCTTGATAATAATTTCAGTCAACACCGAATTTGCAATAAAGCATTCTTCGTGAGCCTTATTGTGCAAGGTTTTGAGTTCTTCGTACGTAGGAATCCTGTCACCTGAAAAGGTGGTGATTGGGGTAAGTATTACCTGTGCCAAAAATAATTTTCCATTGGTATTTTTTGCCATAGTTCCTGCTGCCTTATCCTCATATGAATCCACACGAAATCCGCGCTTCGCGGCAATTGCTAAAAACCAAAGCATATGGCAATTACTTAAGGCCGCAACCAGTAATTCTTCGGGGTCGGCAGCGCTTTCGTCAGAATAAGGCAGGGGAACATTGTGTGGTGAGGATGATGCGGGAATTTCCAAACCGCCGTCCAGTTGAATGGCATGCTTGCGGCTGTAATGGTTATCCAAAAAGTGTTGGTCTCCCCGTGACCAAATGATTTTTGCGGTATGTTCGCTCATGGTGCATTCCTATTGAGTGATTCGCCTGGAAAATTAACGTCAATACCTGTTCCAGCCAGGTCTTTAAAAAATAATTGGGTCATATTTATTTCAGGAAAATAATCGTGATTAACTCAATGCTTGCCTGTATAAGCTTATCAACCATTTCTTTTGAGCCGCTGGTTTGAAAGGCTAGGTGATCCAGTTAGCCTTGCTGCTCGCACCTTGCTTTTTTTGGGTGAAGCCGTCATCTTCGCGTAGCAGGGTGATTAAAAAAATAAACCCGCATACGGCGGGTTTATTGTTATCTCATCCTTCACTGGTTAAACAAAAATTCCATCAGTGCTTTTTGGGCGTGTAAGCGGTTTTCTGCTTCTTCCCACACTATTGCGTTGGGGTCATCCATTATTTCTGCGCTGACTTCTTTGCCTCTGTAGGCGGGGAGACAGTGCATAAAGAGAACGCCCGGGTTCGCATGGCTTAGCAGTTCACGGTTGACCTGGTAGCCGGCGAAAATTTTCTCGCGTTGCTTTTTCTCGTCTTCCTGGCCCATTGAGGCCCAGGTATCCGTTACCACCAAATCGGCGTTTTTAACGGCGGCGACCGGGTCTTGGCTGAGGGAGACGCGGTGTTTGTATTTTTCAATCATATGATCCCAAGGCTCAAAACCTTTAGGGGTCGCAATACGCAATTCAAAATCGCAAAGTTCTGCGGCTTGCATGTAGCTTTGGCACATGTTGTTGCCGTCACCTACCCAGGCAACAGTTTTTCCGGCTAATGTGCCGCGCTGCTCAACAAAGGTCTGGATATCGGCCAGCAACTGGCAAGGGTGATGGTCGTCAGTTAAGCCGTTGATAATAGGGACACGCGAATACTCGGCAAAGCGTTCTACAGTGTTATGGGCGAACGTACGGATCATTACCATATCGACCATGCTGGCAATGCAGCGCGCTGCATCTTCTACGGGTTCGCCGCGGCCGAGTTGGGAATCTTTGGTGGACAGGAAAATCGCATGACCACCGGCTTGCGCCATGGCTGACTCAAAGGATACGCGGGTGCGGGTCGAGGATTTTTCAAAAATCATCGCCAGCACTTTGTCTTTGAAAATTTCTGTCGCTACGCCTTTGCGCTGTAAAGCTTTAAGCTCTATGGCGCGTTTGATGATGTGGTTAAGCTCGTCGCGGTTAACGTCTTCGAGGGTTAAAAAATGTCTCGGTGCCTTTGGGGGAACCATAATGCTCTTCTCTTTTTCAAGCAGCTGCCCTTGGGCAGCTGCTTTGTGATACGCCCTTGCATGGTTATGCACGGGCTACTTCATTAACGTGTCAACGGCTGGGCTAAAGGCCAACCGAGGTCACGGGTATACACTTTTAACAATGCAAAGCTTTCCTGGCGATTACTGATGGATGCATGGTTAGTTACCAATATTGATCCACGTTGATCGAATGCAATGTTTGCAGGGCCATCAAAAGCTATTGCGCTGCCTGCCGGGCCGCTCAAGCGGCTACTCTCTTTACCGTTTTGCTCCAGGACTGCAACCTGGTTGGAGAGCGCAAGGGCTACATAAAGACGCCCGACAATGTCATAGGCTATGCCGTCCGGTGCATCGGATGCCGGAAATTCATGCAACAAGGTCAAATCGCTTTCTTTCGGTTTGTCCTTAAGTGCTAATTTGAAAATGCGTCCCGCTGCAAAATCCGGCGTAAAGGTTAAGGACAGCGCTAATGAGCGGCCATCCGGCGCCAGGCGTATGCCATTAAGCCCGATATTAAAGGCCGGGCCTTCCAGGCGAGGGCTCTGGAACCAGACCTTCGGTGTTCCGCCACCAGGTGCAATACGATAAATAGTCGCCTGCATGGAGTCGGTTACGTATAAATTGCCTTCATAGTCAAACGCCAGGTCATTCAGCAGTGGCGGGCCATCGAACACCGTAGGCGAACTGGGTCCGGTTATGCCAGGGCCTTTTGCCGGTAAGTCCGGGAAGGGGCCTGCGTAAATTTCCTGCTTGTAGGTTCCATTCTTTTGCGGAACCAAACGTACCACACCGAGCTGCGTGCTTAATGCATACAACCTGCCATAGGCATCGGAGGTGATACAGGACAGGGCGTGTTCCTGCAATAAATCTTCGCCCTGAATAGTAATTTTACCTTTCACTGCGCCGGTTTGACGGTCAATAATCGTCACTGCCGATGGACCTGTACCTGCGGTACCAAATGCAGCCGGGCCAGACACAAAAACTTTATCGCCTACCACCACCACGCCTTCCGGATAACCTGGATTAGGTGATAAGGGCGTAAACACTGAGCCTTCCCCAACGGGACGCTTGGGCAAAGTGACTAACTGAATTAACCCTGTGAATACATCTGCCAATACTTGCTGCAAGGTATTTGCAGCTGCCTGGGATTGCGAAACAGCTTGCTGCGCGCTTGCTCCCATGGTGGTGGCGATCAGGGCGATACCCACTAAATGTTTTGCACGATTTATAGCTCTCATAATACTTCCTTTATTCAATAACTATTAATTAGATGCTGGCAATCCTTAATTAGCAGCACATTGAATCAGGAAATGGCTACCAGTGTCGCCAGCGTTTTATTTTGATAACTAAAACTCAGCGATCAGTTCAACAACTTTTGTTACCAGCTCATTGGCTTCTGCATCCGTGAGGATGAAGGTTGGCAGCAAACGAATAGTGTTAACTGAGGTTACGTTAATCAAAATACCTTTAGCGCGGCCTTTCTCCATAAGGTCCGGCGCCGGAGCATTAAGCTCTATACCTATCATCAAGCCTTTGCCGCGCACATCAACCACCTTGGGGTTGCCTGCGAGGGCTGTTTTAAAATCTGCCAGTAATTTATCGCCCAGTATTTTTGCCTTTTCGATCAGGCCTTCTGCGACCAGGGTTTCAACAACTGCAACACCGGCTCTCGTCGCTAAAGGGTTGCCGCCGAAAGTAGTACCGTGATTGCCGGGTTGTAAGACATCTGCCGCTTTGCCGCGCGCAAGGCAGGCACCTATGGGTACACCATTGCCAAGGCCTTTGGCTGTGGTGACAACGTCGGGCAAAATGCCGTTGTGTTGATAGGCGAAGAAGGTGCCGGTACGGCCATTGCCGGTCTGGATTTCGTCCAGCATCAGCAACCATTGGTGGGTGTCGGCAATGGCCCGCAATTGGTTCAGGTAATCCGCTGCAGGTACGCGTATGCCGCCTTCACCCTGCACCGGTTCAACCAGAATTGCCACAATGTTGCTGTGTTGCGCTGCCGCTGCCTTTACCGCTGCCAGGTCATCAAAGGGTACGCGGATAAATCCTTCCACCAGAGGTTCAAAACCAATCTGAACCTTGGGGTTGCCGGTAGCGCTCAGGGTCGCGAGGGTCCTGCCGTGGAAACTGTTACTCATGACAATAATGGCGGGGGTTTTTACGCCCTTGTCATTGCCGTATTTACGCGCAATTTTAATGGCTGCTTCGTTGGCTTCTGCGCCTGAATTGGAAAAGAAAACCTTATCCATCCCCGATTGGGCAATCAGTAAGTCAGCCAGTTTTTGCTGCGTAGGAATGTTGTAGTAATTAGAGCAGTGGATCAGTGTGCTGACTTGTTCAGTCAGCGCCTTGGTAAGGACAGGGTGTGAGTAACCCAGGCCGCACACGGCGATACCGCTGATAGCATCCAGGTAAGATTTACCCTTGTCATCCCACACTCGGCTGCCTTCGCCCTTTACGAGGGTGAGAGTTCTTGCGCCGTAAGTGTTCATCAAGGTTGTCATCATGCTCTCCAAAAGCTGCTACCGAAAACGGAAGAATAAAAATACACGAACCATGGATAACTGGCTCAGTATTGAAAATGCAGGGGATTAATCATAGCGCCTCAATAGGCGATGGCGCTGTCAAGAATAAACTGCTTTACCTGCGAGAGTCGTGCTTTTCAGGCTTCATGCATCATCTATATGCAAACCGCCCTAAATCGATCGGCAATAGTATAAGTAAACGGCGCTATTGGCAAATTCGGCGCTGTCGGTTGTGGTTATTTTCGGCTTCCTGGGCCGCTTCCTGATAAAAACTTCCGGAAATTGAAAGCGATTACTGTGGCACTTAGGGGATTGGGTTAAAAAACTCCTTGATAAGATCCATATCATTATAGGTGCGCAATGATTGATCGGGTGATTGCAAAAGGAATCCCTGGAACAGGCGCACTCCGTGCATCCAGAGGGTGGATAGGTTCTTGGAATCTTCTACCTGGCTGGCGATAACCTGCGCCGCGGTATTTTTGGCGGTGTTAATAATCCGTATCAATCGCTCCTCCTGATCGCTATGGCTGTTGATGGATTTGGTCAGCGCGGGTGCCAGGCGTACATAATCAAAGGTGATCTGCTGTAACAGGCCTTCAGTAAGGTCTGATGAGCCAGCATTGGATAAACAGGTACCGCACTGGATATTGTAAAGCGAATTGGCCAGTTCAATAGCGCGCTCGATATGTTGTGCAACCCAGGATTCATCAAAAATAAAAATCAGGCGCCGTTGGCCGCGCAAACGCGAACTGCGCAATACGTTAGCGACGAATGAGAAGAAAGATTTATGCGCAAGTGTTTCGTTGGAAAGGTGAATGAATAAACTGGCATTTTCGCGAGCATAGTTATCAGTAGTGATCGCGCTGATAGATGACTGCAACACCCAGCGATCCAAATCCCTGCGCATGTTGGAATTTTCGAGGTAGTGCAGGAATTTGGCAGCAGGAATTAATTCATCATCGTTCATCCGCCAACGTATCAGCGCTTCATAATGTTCTATTTGCGGGTTTTCAAGACTGATCATGGGTTGATAGCAAATACGCAAATTTTCCTCCGGCAAGGCTCGCTGGAAAGTCATCTGGGCCGTTGCCGCCGTGGCAGTTTCCTTGGCAACAGTTTCTTTAATATCAGGTTCTTCAGTTATACCCCGGTTAATCAAGGGATCTTCAATCGCGATGTCTTCAAAAATCTGTTCTGAGAACGCAGCAGTTGGTTCCAGAGCGATTGTCTCTGCCTTACGGGCAAGTTCATAGGCTTTTTCCGCATGGGCAAGTGCCGCGTTTGCGCTACCTGTTTCGGTATCCAGAAAATGGATGCCGATATGGGTGTTGATGACAAACACGTCTTCATCAATGCAATACACATGGCTCGACATATGTTCGGCAATTTGCGCAATGCGCTGTTGGTGTTGTGCACGGCTGCGTCGGCCAACCAGCATACAGGCAACAAAATTGGCGATATCTGTCCATTGTTCTTCGCTGCCGATTATTTGAGCCAGCCGTTGGCAAAACTGCTCGTGTAATCTTGCAATACCTGAAGGACCGAAGGTTTCGTAAGTATTTTCATCGATATCCAATCCCAGGTAGTAAAGCGCAGTAGGCGTCTGGTGCGAGCGGTCTTCCTGTAATTCGTTATCAATTGCGGCATAAAAATAGCTGCGTGTAATCTGGTGGTTGTGGCGCGCCCGCTGGGTAATGGTTTCGATGCGGTGCTTCAGGGCAAAGGTGTCGCTGATGGCGCGCTCGCACGCGGTTACCAATGCACTCATATCCACCGGTTTGGTCAGCATACCGTTGACGCCCAGGCTTTCAATGGATTGGCGTAATTTGGTAGAGGTGTCTGCGGTAACAAACACAATAGGCAAGAGTAAAAACTGTTCGCTTTGCCGCAAAAGTGTGGCCAGCTCAATGCCGTTGATATCGGGCATATGCATGTCCAGCACCACCAGGTCTGGTTTGAATTGGGCAGCGCGCTCCAGGCTATTCATCGGATTGGTCACGCACATAACATCCATACCTGCATTGCGCAGGATTTCAGCGTGGTAATTTGCCACCAATTCTTCGTCATCCACAATCATGACTTTATGGGTGATTTCGTTGGCTTTGATAGTGTGGGTAAGGGTTCTTATCAGTGATATAAAATCAATCGGTTTGGTGACAAAGGTAGCGCAGCCCGCGCGCAGGGCGCGCAAGCGGGTGTCTATATCACTGCGTGCAGACATAAAAATAACAGGGACACTCTGGGCAATGCGCGTTTTAATATCCTGAATAGTTTCAAAGCCCGTACTGCCTTCATTCGCCAGGTTGGGGTCAATTAAAATAGCGTGCGGTATCTGCACATTTAAGTGTTGGATACAGGCGCCGGCAGAATCAAAATTATTTACACTGAAACCCGCCTGCCGCAAGTACACAATCATCAAAGCCGAAAGCGCATGATCGGCCTCCACCAGGAAAATATGCTTGCCGTCGCCGGTGCTTTCCGGCTCCACAATGTCATTGTCAGTACTGGGTAAACGAGCGTTGGCCAGGGTTTTTCCGAGCGCGCTTACCATCTGGTCAATCATTTCGAACTCAATGCCGCCAATGGGCTGACCGAGCGCGTTGTAATCAATTAAATATTGTTCGAGCAGTTGCGCCGTGTGGCTGACTTCAGGCAAACCAAACGTAGTGCCTGAACCCACCAGGCGATGGACGAGTTGTTGAAACGTTTTAAAACCGGGTTCGCTCCAGCGTAAATAGCGCAAGCGACGCCACAGGTCTTCCAGTTGATGGGCTTTTTGCGGCAGGCTCTCTAAAAATTGGCGCTGCAAATGGTGAACATTGCTGTCGAATGATGGGTTCATCTTGGCCATGCCTCCTGCGATATTTTGAAAAGTATAGGAGTTTTACAAAAAAACCAGAAGGTACTGGTAGAGTAGCCTCCTGGCCATCAGGTAATTCCGGGATCTATTGATGAAACAAGCGTCGTTCGTATGGTGCCTGGTTGGGTTGTTGGCGATAGATGCCTGCGCGCAAACCGGTATAGAGACTTTGGTAGTGACCGGAACGCGCAACCAGGAAAAAACACCGGGCTCGCAGCACATGGATGCCGGCCAGCTGTCGCCCGGGGCGCGGGCCGATGCGGCTGAATGGCTCCAGGGCGTGGCGGGAGTACAGGCTGACAGCCGTTCCAATTATGCCCAGGATACCCGTATTACCTTGCGCGGTTTTGGTGCCCGCGCTGCTTTTGGCGTGCGGGGTATAGATTTACAGATTGACGGAATTCCACTCAGTATGCCTGACGGCCAGGGCCAGTTTTCCGGTGTAATGCTGGATGGTGTTTCGGCTATTAAGGTTATAACCGGGCCGGTTGCCGCACTTTATGGTAACGGTGCAGGCGGTGTCATTAACCTCACCACATCGGCGCCGGAGGTAAATCGTCTCAGCCTGGGCAGTACCGTCGATGAGGAAGGTTTAAGCCGTCACCGTTGGGTGGGCGAGTGGCGCGATGCGGAATTGGGTGTTCGCCTGCAAGGCAGCCAGTTGGAAGCCGATGGCAATCGCCCTCATGCCCGTGCCGAGCGCGACCAGTTGGGTGCCCAGGTCTATTACCGCTTTGACAACGGCATACAAGCCCAATGGCGTTTTGATCAGGAAGATGCCCCCCTGTTGCAAGACCCTCTCGGCCTCACTGAAACCCAATGGCAAACCGATCCCTACCAGCTTAACTCCGGCGCTGAGTTGTTTAATACACGCAAAAGTATCCATCACCAGCAACAGGCTTTCAGCCTGCGTCAGGAGCGAGGGAATCAGCGCTGGCAAATTGCCCTGTGGCAGGGTGAGCGCCGTATCCGACAATACCTGGCCCTGAAAGGCGATGCCTTGGCCAGCGCGGGCGGTGTAGTGGATTTGAATCGCCACTTCCAGGGTGTGAACGGCAACTACACTTGGGATTTTTCACTGGCCGACCGGCCAACCAGCTTTACCCTGGGTGGTGAATGGTCAGCCATGAAAGATGCCCGTAAGGGTTTTGTGAATGATGGCGGTGTGCAGGGGGATTTGCGCCGTAATGAGCTTAATAAAGCGCGCAATGGTGATACCTATGCGTTACTCCAATGGCACGCGACTGACTCCTGGCAATGGCTGTTGGGAATGCGACGCGCTCAAGTGGATTTAAAGGTAAATGATGATGTGGTTATCCCGGGATTCAATGCCGATGACAGCGGTGAGCGTAACTTTGGCCGCACGGCTGAATCGCTTTCAACGCGCTATACCTTAAATGAGCATTTCAGCTTCTATGCCGCCACGGGCAAAGGCTTTGAAACACCGACCTTAACTGAAATGGCATACACCAATAATGACCAGGGTTTTAATAATAAGCTCGCAGCAGCGGTCAATCGCCAGTACGAAATGGGTGCGGATTACCACAATACCGGTATCACTGCTGCCTTAACCCTGTTTGGAATTAAAACCCGCGATGAATTGGTGGTCGACCAGTCAGTCAACGGCCGCACGACCTATAAAAATGCTGCTGCCACTGATCGCAAAGGCATTGAGTTGAAGGGCAGTTATGCAATAAATCAGCAGTTGGATGTGCGGGCCGTGTTCAATTATCTGGATGCAGTTTATACGCGCGGACCCTTTGCATCCCGGCAGTTACCAGGCATTGCTACCTACAATCATGTTGTCCAGCTCACTTGGTCGCCTTGGCCGAACGATAAGCTGAAACTGGGCGCCAGTGCGAACTATCGCTCCCGGGTTGCAACCAGTGACGATAACCAAACCAAAGCACCGGCCTATACCACAGTGGACATTTTTATTGCAGGCAAAGTCGATGCATTCCTGCACGCCGAATGGTGGATAAAACTGGCAAACTGTACCGACGAAAATTATGTGGGTTCTGTGATTGTGAACCAAACCAACGGCCGCGCATTTGAACCTGCCGGTGGCAGGAACCTGGCAGCGGGTGTGAATATCAGTTATGAGTTTTAACAAAAGCAATTGATGCGAACATATTGTTAAAGAGATTTTTTGTGAATGATTATTTAACTTCTGCGTCGTTCCTGACGAGCTTGCCGCACTATCCGTTGACGGAGTTGCGCGATGACTTTTTCCGGTCACTCGGCCAAGGCCCTTTGTTATTGGAAGCCGAACCCGGCGCAGGTAAGTCCACGCTTGTGCCCCTGTGGATGCTTGCGCATATTGCAGCCGATAAAAAAATTATTTTAGTCCAACCGCGAGTTTTGGCCGCACAAGCGCTGGCGCAACGCCTCGCGGAATTAGTGGGTGATGAGCTGGGCAAGACGGTAGGTTATCAGGTGCCCTACAATAATTGTTCCGGCGCTGATACGCGATTGCTGGTAACAACGCCTGGTATTTTGTTGCAGCATTTATTGCAAGACCCGACGCTTGATGAAACCGCCTGCGTTATAGTGGATGAAATCCACGAGCGCTCGGTCAATCAGGATACTGCCTGGGCATGGCTGCAAGAGGTTCAAATTCTGCGTGAAGATTTGCATCTGGTATTGATGAGCGCTACGCCAGACCCGCAATTACAGCAGCAAATCCAACAGCGGCTGTTTGCACCGGGACGTTGCTTTCCGGTTGTCACCCACTACTTGCCGGCAAAGACTACCGCTTCTTATCCTGAGCGAATTGAAGACCATGTCATGCGAGCACTGGCATCGCATCCGCCGTGGCAAACCACAACAACCCTGGTTTTTTTGGCAGGCTGGAATGAAATTGAAAAATGCGCGCAAGCCATCCAGTCGCGCTATCCCCGGCAGGCGGTTTTTCGTTTGCACAGCCGGGTGCCCGCAGCAGAGCAACGGTGTGCGTTAAACCCTGCATCGGGTGCGCGAATTATTCTTTCCACCAATATTGCAGAAACCTCCTTGACCATTGCAGATGTAAGCCTGGTGATTGATTCAGGTTTGGCTCGCCGTCCTGATTATGAGCAGCGTACCGGTTTAACCCGCCTGCGTTTATCGCGCATCAGCCAGGCAAGTGCTGACCAGCGTCGCGGTCGTGCGGGGCGCGTGCAAGCCGGGCATTGCATTCGCCTGTGGTCGCAAGACCAACCTTTAGCCGCCGCCGATTTACCGGAAATCCGCGCAACCGATTATTTACCCTTGGCCTTGCGCCTGGCGCATTGGGGCAGCCCGGCGCTTTCATTGCCCTGGCTGGAATCACCTAACCGATTGGCTCTGGATTTCGCGCAGCAGCAACTGCGGCAAATGGAGTTGTTAACGGCTGACAATAAAATTACCCCTGCCGGCGAACAGGTGAGCACCTTGGGTACTCATCCGCGCATTGCTGCTTTTTTATTGGCGCAGGAACAATCCATGACTCAGGCAGACATGCTCTTAGCCCTGGCATTGCATTTTGATTTACCGGGTGAAACGGATTTGGATGATTTGTTGGCATCTGCTGCCCGGGAACTTCAGTGCAATGACCAATGGCAACAGCAGCAGAAACGCTGGCTGCAGAAACTGCAAGTAAACCTGCAACCCGGCCAGAACATTCATGTGCAAAAATTGGCGCGCGTATTCAGTGACCGCATTGGTTATCAACAGGCGTCCGGCCGCTACAGGTTAAATTCCGGAATCAGTGTAGCTCCGCAGCCCGGGCTTGGTTCACTCTGGGCGTTGTTTCCTGTTATTAATCCCAAACCCAAGGGACACGTCGGAATCGGTCTGGCACTGCAGCTATCTGCCGATGAACAGCGCGCCTTAAGCCAGCAGCAAAAGCAGTTGGTTTATAAAAATAACACCTGGCAAATCCACAGCCAGTGGCATATGGGCGGTATTGTTGTCGGTGAGGAATCCAGCGCGGTTAATCCCGCCGAGATAAGCGGGTTGTTGCTGAACCATATCCGCCAATACGTTGCCGATCAAGGTTTGCTGTCAGCGGGCTGGAGTCCAAATGCGGTGCGTTTGCTTCGGCGCGCCCGTTTTGTTCAGGCTCAAGGTGTGCTTGAATTACGCGATTTAACCGACGAAGGATTAATTTCAAACCTGGAGCAATGGCTGCAACCTTTTTTAAGCATGCAGACGCGCATGGATCAATTGCCCTGGTTAAATGCATTGGAGTTTTATCTCGGTTACGATAACTGCCAGGCAATCGCGCAAGCGCTACCTGAAAAAATCGAATTGCCTAGCGGGCGATATATTACGGTAGAATTTTCGGCGGAAGGGGTTCCACAGGTATCGGCAAAATTGCAGGAATTTTTTGGGTGTGAGCAGTTGCAACTGGCCGGTGGGAAACTGCCGTTGAAAATTCATTTGCTCTCACCCAACGGCAGCCCCCTGGCCATTACCATGAACCTGCAAACTTTTTGGCAACAAGCTTATGCCGATGTCCGCAAAGAAATGCGTGGACGCTACCCGCGCCATCCCTGGCCCGAAAATCCGCTTGAGCATGAAGCAACTGCCTTAACCAAACGTAAGTTGGCGTTACAACAAAAATAGTAAACAGGAAAACCATTATGAACATATCTGAACATGGTTATGTCACTGGAAATTTACGCTGGTTGTTAAAACTGGAAGGTCTCGCCATTTTTTTATTTTCATTAATGGCCTATGAGTTTATGGGATTTGCCTGGGGTACCTTTGTGCTGGTTTTTTTTATTCCGGACCTGGCTATTCTGGCCTATTTCCATAGTCCTAAAGTAGGAGCCATCGCTTACAATATTATGCATTCTTACGTATTGCCATTAATGTTGTTTGCTTATGGTTTCTTTGTATCTTCATCCCTGGCCGACCAATTAGCCATTATCTGGATTGCCCATATAGGTTTTGATCGCGCATTGGGTTTTGGCCTGAAATATTCCAGGGGTTTTCGTTACACACATTTCGGCAAATTGGGCCATAAAAACTGAATTTTTTCACCAAGCTGCCTTTATGGTGTTTATTACACAACGGAGTAGTCCATGCAAACTGTCAATTGGTATTCAGGTTTTGCGAAACAGATATCGCGATTTTGCGGCCGACCCATCGTATTTTTTTTTGCGGTAATGACCATAATAGCCTGGGTTGTTACAGGACCGATATTTAACTTCAGTGACACCTGGCAGCTGGTGATTAACACCACCACTACCATTGTTACCTTTCTGATGGTGTTTTTAATTCAAAGTACCCAAAATCGCGATACTGAAGCAATCCAGGTAAAGCTGGATGAGCTTATCCGTGCGACCCAGGGTGCCCATAATATATTGCTGGATATTGAAGAACTGGATGATATGGAGTTGGAGGAATTCCGGCTTCGCTATCAACTCCTGGCAACCGCAGCCCGTGAAGCCATTAAAAAAGGCAGTCTGGATACAGACTGCCCTGAAACGGATTGATGCCGGAGCAACCTTTGGATAGTCGCCAGCACATTGTTGCCGATATCAATGAAATTTATCGCCAGGAATCGCGCCGGGTATTGGCTACCTTGATTCGCCTGCTGCGTGATTTTGATCTGGCGGAAGAGGCATTGCACGATGCCTTTATCGCCGCCCTGGCACAGTGGCCTGTTGAAGGCGTGCCCCATAATCCGCGCGCATGGCTGGTTTCGACCGGGCGCTTTAAGGCTATCGATAACCTGCGCCGCCGCGTCTTGTTCAATAAATCCTTGGCGGGAATTGTGGAAGAGCTTGAATCTTCCGTCAGCGATAGCGAAGACTGGCTTAATGAAACGATTGAAGACGACCAGTTAAAATTGATCTTTACCTGTTGCCATCCCAGCCTTTCCCTGGACGCACAGCTTGCATTAACCCTGCGTGAAGTCTGCGGCCTGACTACGGAAGAAATTGCGCGCGCTTTTTTGACTAAAACCTCCACTATTGCGCAGCGAATTGTGCGCGCAAAAAACAAAATCCGCGATGCTGCAATTCCCTACGAAATTCCCGCCCGGCACGAATTACCGGAGCGGATCACGTCAGTACTGCACACACTCTATTTGCTGTTTAACGAAGGCTATTCGGCGTCTTCCGGTGAATCACTTACGCGACATTCTATTTCGCAGGAGGCAATCCGGCTTGGGCGATTACTGGCTGAATTATTGCCGCAAGCTGAAGTCATCGGATTACTCGGACTTATGTTAGTGCAGGATTCACGCAGCATGGCGCGTATTGACCAGCACGGTGACCTGGTGACCCTTGAACAGCAGGATCGAAGCTTGTGGAACCGCATCCAGATTGCGGAAGCCTCACAACTTATCCAGCGCGCTCTGGGCCTTGGTGGTTTCGGAGTGTATTCAGTGCAGGCAGCTATAGCTGCTGTGCACGCGGAGGCTCCCAGTTATGGGGAAACTGATTGGAGCGAAATCATCGGGCTTTATGATTTACTGATGCGCTTGAACCCGTCGCCCGTGATTGAATTAAATCGTGCGGTGGCGGTGGCTATGCGTGAGGGTGCCCATGCAGGTTTACAGGCGGTAAAGGCTATTACAGAGCGGGGCGAGTTACTCGACTACCATCTTCTGCATGCGGTAATGGCGGATTTTTATCGTCGATCGGGACAGGTTGAAGCCGCCAGGGCCGCCTATCAGCAAGCCTTGGCCTTAACACAGCAAGAGCCGGAACGCAGGTTTCTACAGGGAAAAATGGCTGAGCTAACACACACTGAAAAATAAAATATTTTCAGTGTCCATGTCGATTTTCCCGGACTGCATACGACTATTAAACAAGAGTGACTGAAAAAAGCATCTTGTTATGTAAAACCTACTGTTTTTAGGCCTTAGCGATAATCGTGCCGGACTTGGCTGAAAGATAAGGTTCGGTATGGCAAACCTTAACACCCTGGAGAAAATCCGGTCGCAATCCGGCCCTGTAAAAGTGCATCACGCCATGATGCAAACAGGCAACATGGCTATAGCGGCATTACAGAAACCGATGAAAAATCTTAAGGAGTATGCGATGAAATATAAAGGCAGCTGTCACTGTGGGGAAATTGCTTTTACTGCTGAAGGTGAACTTACGCAGGCACTGGCCTGCAATTGTTCCATTTGTTCGCGTAAGGGTACCCTGTTGTGGTTTATTCCGGTTACTCAATTCAACCTGTTGACACCGCGGGACAAGATCACCGTTTACACCTTTAACAAGCAGGTAATCAAGCATCAATTTTGTAAGGTGTGCGGTGTTCAGCCATTTGCTGAGGGTGTGGATAATAAAGGCAATACCATGATTGCGGTGAATATCCGCTGCCTTGAGGATATAGACCCGCTGGCAATTCCTTCACATCTTTATGATGGCAAATCTCTGTGACATCGAAACGTTTCTTAATTATTCATTGGAGGCATCACTATGAATCACTACGTAGACGGTTTTTTATTGCCGCTGGCAGCAGATAAGGTCGATCTCTATCAACAGGTTGCACATAAAGCGGGTGAAGTGTGGATGGAACATGGCGCCCTGGCTTACTGGGAAACTGTCAGTGATGACTTGAATGACCAGGGTGGCAGATCATTTATTGCATGTGCTGATGCAAAAGAAAATGAAGTGGTGGTCCTGGCATGGGTGGTTTATCCCTCGCGCATCGAGCGGGACCGCATTATTGCGGCAGTCATGGCAGACCCGCGCTTACAAGATAATATCAATATGCCCTTTGATATGAAACGTATGGCTTATGGCGGTTTTAAACCTATAGTGTCATTGAGTAAATCATCCTGATATGAATTGAATTAATTATTTTTTATCGAGAAACTTATTATGGTTACCCAAATATTTGTCAATTTAGCGGTTAAAGATTTACCCCGATCAAAAACTTTTTTTGAGCAGCTTGGTTACAGTTTTAATCCGCAGTTTACCAATCAAAATGCCGCCTGCATGGTCATTAGCGATACCATCTATGCGATGTTGCTGACCGAACCTTTCTTTAAAAACTTTACTGACAAAGCGCTGGTCGATGCCAGGCAGGCAACTGAGGTCCTGGTGTGCCTGTCAGCAGAAAACCGCGCAGCAGTAGACGACATTGTAGGTAAAGCAGTTGCAGCGGGTGGCCGCATTTATAATGAGCCGCAAGACCACGGCTTTATGTACGCCCACGGTTTTGAAGATCTGGATGGACACCAGTGGGAATTTGCATTTATGGAACCAAGCCATATTCAATAAGGATGGTGTGAGCTATTACACAGGTTTTCTTTACCGTCGTGGAGTTGCCGACGTTGAAGGTTACATGTGGATTTTGAATGATATTTATTGGGGAGTACGGCCATGAAATATCTGGCACTTGTGTATTACGAAGAAAAAACCATTAACGCCATGACACAAGCTGAATGGCAATCGCTGAATGAGGAGTGTGTCGCTTGCGGCGAAGAATTGCGTGCAGGCGGTTATATGGTGGGTGGCAATGCGTTGCATCCTGTTACTACAGCAACCAGTGTGCGCATTCGGGACGGCAAACAGCTTATTACCGACGGCCCTTTTGCAGAAACCAAGGAGCAACTGGCGGGTTTTTATCTATTGGAAGCCCGCGATTTGAACGAAGCGATTCAAATTGCCAGTAAAATTCCTCCGGCGCGTTTGGGGTGTGTTGAAATACGCCCGGTAAGAGAACTTGAGCCAGCTCGCGATCAACGTTTTCAGCCCTAATGTGTAGCAGGAATTTATTTTTATGAGGAATCCTCCACGTTTTACCCATTTGCCGCCGCTGCTGATAGCGGGAATGCGTGAGCCTTTGTATGAGCAAAGTGCGCAGACCATTCCTGTTTTGTGGAAAAAATTTTCACCTTACATCGGTAATATTCCCTACCAAGTCGATGCGAGTGTTGCATATGGCTTGTGTGTGCATAGCAGTGAAAGCAGCAACGGGCATTACTACTATATGGCGGGTTGTGAGGTGAGCGAGTTCGGTAATCTGCCGGCGGAATTAAGTCCTTTGATTATACCTGCGCATGCCTATGCGATATTTGATCATAATGCGCATGTCAGTAATATAAAGGACACAATTGATTATGCGTTTGATCAATGGCTGCCGCATTCAGCTAAGAAACATAATCCTCAGTCCATCCATTTTTTTGAACGTTACGGTGCCGATTTTAATCCCGGTACTGGCTTGGGTGGCATACAAATTTGGCTGCCAGTTGCTTTATAAATGCCTGTGTTTCTTGCACAAAGCTTTCATATTGTTTGCACGCTTGCTTACTGTTATTTACAAGGATAAGTGCATAATTAAGTCATCTGCAAAAACTGATTTGCAGACTGGTTTAATCAACAATATCGATAGATAACGGAGCCTAAGCAATGAAAAAATTGAATCTCTATATGGCGGCAATTGCAGCCTTGGGTTTGGTGAGTTTAACCGCAACTGCAGAAACTGCTGGGGGTACAAAATGCGAACCGGGTGTGCATCGTCAGCATGGTCCAGATGCTGGTGGTCCTTTGCACCACCGGTTTATGAACAAGCAATATTTGCTCTTTGCAAAGTTGGATCTAACGGAAGAGCAAAAAAGAACCCTGGCTGCCGCGCGTGCTGAGCAGGAACCGGCCATGCGCGATCTCCATGAAAAAATGCGTGCTGCCCATGACGTTTTGGATAAAGCCAGTGAGGCGAATGCTGATGATGCAAGCATCAACAAGCTTTCGAATGACCTTGCTGTCTTGATAGCCCAACAGGAGGTTGCTCGTATCAAAGCGCATAAGCAGCTGTTAAATATTTTAACTCCCGAGCAAAAGCAAAAATTGGAAAGCTTTAAAGCCTGGTCTAAAGATGGATCACGCTGGAAAAATCCGCGCGGGGAAGATTCACACCGGAACGAAAAGCGCCAGGAGAAATCCAGCTAGTGTAGGGCGTAAACAGTTACTTTAATTCTCATTCGCTCATGGAAGAGCGGCTCCGGCAATATAATTTTGTTTTTAAACTCCTTTCCTATCCGTTTTTTTTTTACCTGAAACTGCATATCTTTTAATCCTGCCTATACTTCTATCACTACCGGGGCACATGGATTTTACCTTATGCGCAAATATCTGTTTCCGCTCGTCGTGCTATCAGTGACTTCAGCGCAGCTTGGGGCAGAAGAGGCTGAGCCCTATAGCTGGGAAAGCGAACTGACCCTGGAATCCATCACTAATTTACAGGGTGGTGTCAAAACCGGAACCCGCAACCTGGCAAACCTTGATCTGGCCTTGACTATTGATACAGCAGCGGCAGATTGGTGGGCAGAGGGCAATTTTTTTGTCTATGTCCTAGGTACGTACGGCAGGCCACCATCGGCATTGACAGGTGAGTTGCAAACATTGTCAAACATTGAGGCCGATAATAATTTAACGCTTTACGAGTTTTGGTATCAGCATAGTTTTTGGGACGGAGCGGTTAAGCTTCTGGCAGGTCTGCATGATTACAACTCAACCTTTTATTCTCTGGAATCCTCCGGTTTATTTAATCTTTCTGCCCTGGGTATAGGGCCGGATACGTCCCAGGTGGGCCCCTCGATATTTCCTACCACAGCCGCAGCCGTGCATTTAACGCTTACGCACGATGATCAATATTTTCTGCTGGCCACCTACGACGGTATTCCCGGTGACCCCGCGCATCCTCACGGAACCCATATTGTCTTTAAGAAGAGCGATGGTTTGCTGATCGCTGCCGAATGGGGTTTTGCCAGTGAGGGTACCTATAAAATTGCCTTGGGTACATGGCAGCACACGGCACAGGTTGAAAATCCGGTTGATGGCAGCCTGAGTGATTTCAATAAAGGTTATTACCTGATTGGGGAAAAATATTTTACCGACAACCTGGCGGCTTTTTTTCAGTATGGCCGCGCTGATGCTCACAAAAATCAGTTGGAAAATTACACAGGAATGGGCGTTACTTACACTAACCTCATGGTGGATGATGACGCCGTAGGGTTAGGTTATGCCAGGGCAAAAAACAGTGTGGATTTTTTACGGAAAACCCCTGATTTATTGTCAGCAGAAACGGCAATGGAATTAACCTACTATCGCCCTCTGTCGGAGAAGGTACAGATCCAGGCCAGTCTTTATTCGGTCACACATCCCAGTATGGAACCTGACCTTGATAGGAGCCTGGCCGTCGGACTGAGGCTGTATATTGAACTTTAATCGGGTGCCAATGGCACTGACTTAAAAGCATTTTTAGCAGGAAGTCGTCATCCCCATATGACTGCATGGATACACGAAGTATCCTAAGACGATTTTAGAGAAATAGCTGGGTCTGGAATTGGCTGTATGCAGTACGCCGGGGATGAGGTCAACGGATCGCCAGCCACTGGATCTCCTGTGAGGGTGACAGCCTCTAATTCCTTAACAAGTTTTCGGCAAATGTGCAAAGAGTGTGAAACTGGCTTTTCAAGGATTTTTTACGTCCTCAAGCCACCGCAAAAAATACAGTTTAAGGTAGTTATTTATCATCAAACTGGAACTTGTAACCAGCGCCATATACTGAGTGAATAATCTCTTTTGGAGTCAATGGCTGCAATTTTTTACGCAGCTTGGTGATATGTGAATCCATCGTCCGGTCGCTGACAACACGGTGATCGCTGTAAGCATTTTTCATTAAATCATCGCGTGAAATAATGGTATTGGGGCGCGCAGACAAGGTTTTTAAAATACGGTATTCAATAAGGGTCAACTCAACTTTATTTTCACCGTAGATGGCAGTGAGCGATTCTTTAATTAATTGAAAGTGTTGTGTCGGCTGTTCCGGGTTGACGCGTTTCAAAATAGCTTTTACGCGAGCTACGAGTTCGCGTGGGCTAAACGGTTTGCAGATATAATCGTCAGCGCCCAATTCAAAACCCAATAGCCGGTCAGTTTCTTCAATACGTGCCGACATGATAATAACCGGAGTATTGGTGGTATTTCTGATTTCCTGGCACAGGCGCAATCCATTAAGGTGGCCGGATTTGCTGGGCAGCATTATGTCAAGCAAACATAAATCCCATGACTCTTGCTGGATTTTTTCAAGGCCTGCGTCGGCATCATGCACCAGGGTACAATTAAAGCCATCGCTGCTTAAATAATCGCGAACAATGGTTCCTAAATCAATTTCGTCTTCGACAATTAAAATATTCATAGGCTATCCTTTGAATAGGGCAGGCTGATGGTAATCTTGAGTCCACCCAGTGCGCTGTGGCTGGTAGTAATTTTACCCTCGTGGGCAGTGACAATATTTTTACAAATAGAGAGTCCAAGCCCGGCACCACCGGTTGATCTGTGTCGCGATGAGTCTGCGCGATACAGCCGCTCAAATAATTTTTCGTGGTGCGCTTCATCCACGCCGGGTGCAGTATCTTCAATGCATATAATTGCATGCTCATCTTCAATCTTGAGTGAAACCTGGGTGAGGCCGGGTGCATTGGTATATTGCAGGCTATTTTTCAATAAATTAACAAACAATTGTTGAAGCCGGTTTTGGTCGCCGAAAATAATGACGGGAGAATCGTGCAGCAAAAATTGTAAATCGATCTGGTGCAACGAAAACTGCGGCTGCATGGCGTTGACTGATTCCTGCAATAAAACCGCTAAATCCATCGTGTTTTTTGAATAGGTCATGCCGCCAAGGTCAGTGAGGGACAATTCATATAAATCATTTACCAAATGCTTTAAGCGCTGGCTGTGTTGCATTAAACGTGAAACTGCTTCTCTATCCAGCGGCCGTACGCCGTCTTCCATGGCTTCAAGTTCGGCCTGGAGAACGGCGATGGGTGTTCGCAATTCGTGGGAAATATCTGCTACCCATTGGCGTCGGGTATTTTCACTTTGCTCTAAAATTTCACCGAGGTTGTTCAGGTGCCGGGTTAACTCCGTCAGTTCATCGCGCCCTTTCAGTGAAATTTTTTCGCGATAATTTCCCTTGCTGAATAAATTGACCTGCTTAACCAGATGACCGATTCGCTGGGTGAGCAGATGCGCAAGCGGAAAAGCGGCCAGGCTGGCAATGATCAAGGCAATAATAATCACCAGTGATAATTTATGTTCTTGCCCTTGGGCGAAGTCCGCATCCTGTAAATCGCGCACCGCTGGATTGAAAGGAATACCCAGGTAGCCGATGGTTTTATTGTCATCAATTAATGGAATCAGAAAAGCTTCATTCAGCTCCTGGTTTTTTCCTGCAATCAGGTGCCGTTTTGCATCCAGTAAAAAAAGAAAATGCAAAGCGCTTTGCGGCGGTATCCGGCGCAGTTCACGCCATTCGCGGAAAATATGTTTTTCTGACAATGCACGAGGTTCCCTGTCTCCGGATGGATTTCTGTCACCTGACTGCGTGGGTGGTTGCATAGGATCTTGCGGTTCGTTTGGCGGGGACAGTCGGCGCTCGCTGGCTATCTGGATGCTGATCATACGCCTGCGTTCGCGCACTTCAGATTCAAGTTTATTGACAACATAGGTTTCCCACTCGCCAATCCACTCCCAATTTTTTTGCTCATGATAATTTTTTACCAAATCTTTTACTAACGGCTGCGCAAATCGTGTTTCTTTCTGCTCAATATAAGACCAGAAATCCTGTTTAAAACTCAATTTAATAAACAGGTAAAGACCTACCGTCAGCAAGCTGCAAATCACCAGCATCACAATAAAAAACTGCATTCTTAACTTGAACATAACAGGGCTTAACCTATGCGCAATAGATGGGTAAATCGAGGTATGGGGAACCATCTTGCCCGCAACTTCAATGTGAATCCAGTAGGCCATTTCCGGGGCGGGTCCAAAAAGAGGGTTTCGGCGCTGTAACGAGGGATGAGTTTGACCATCAAGTGGGGTAGAATGGCAATACTTGAGTGCTTTACTAGGTTTTTATACGCTTGCCTATATAAGGGCGGTGTTATTGTCATTAACTGTTTCAGAGGTACCCTTTATGGATGTTTTAGACACTATCAAACAACAAATTGCCGAGAATCCGGTCATTCTCTTTATGAAAGGTTCACCCAACGCGCCCCAGTGCGGTTTCTCTATGCGTGCATCCCAGGCGGTTATGGCCTGCGGCCAGCGCTTCGCCTATGTGGATATCCTGAGTAACCCTGAAATTCGCGCTGAATTGCCAAAGTACGCTAATTGGCCCACTTTTCCCCAGCTATGGGTTAAGGGCGAACTCATCGGCGGCTGCGATATAGTTACTGAAATGCACGAAAAAGGTGAGTTGAAACCCCTTATTGATGCCGCCGTCACTGCCAGCTAAACATTGCTGTAAGCAGAAATGTGGAAGCCAGCCGTGACGCTGGCTTTTTTATGGATACGATTTAGGTGCAGGGCTAGTGTGTAAATACAATAAAGGCCAGGATTATGAATCCAATCGCACTGACCAGGCAAAGCCCTATGCCCAGCCAGCGCTTGTTGCGCAGCCGCTGCCGGTCGGTGCGATGTCCAAGATCATGGGCTTGCCACATGATAGTGCGGGACTTCAGTAGTTTGTGCTTGATCTCTTCCAGGGCGGCGATATCTTTTAACCTCTGCTCTGAGGCACCATCTGAGGCCAGCTTGGCTTTTAACTGGGTCAGTTGCTGCTCCAGCTGGATCAGTTTATGGTCAATATTGTTAGAGATCTGCTGAATATTGTTCATGACATTGTGTACTAACCTGGCAAGTGGCTTGCGGTTGCTCAGCGTAACAGATGGCTTCGGGTTTTTCTGCGGGGCGCGCCTAAGTTGCATATCATCTCTGTTATAATTCCAAGCCTGTTTCCGGGCCTGTCCGCAGGTCTGTTCGTTCAAACCTAAGGATACTTAGTGGATAAACACAGCCCGCCTGAATTTCATCCGTCTTTTTATGGTCCGCGCTATTGGCCTACGTGGCTTGGCTTAGGTTTCTTTCGTCTACTGGGTTTATTGCCCATATCGTCAGGCTTGGCGTTGGGTCGTCTGCTGGGCGATGTATTTTTTTACCTCGCCCGTTCGCGCCGTCATATTGCCGAAGTCAATATTGCAAAATGCTTTCCCGAATTGTCTGCTGCTGAACAGCGCAAGCTGGTGCGCAAAATCATGCATTCCACTGGCAAGAGCGTGATTGAGACCTCGGTTGCCCTTTGGGGCCCACAGTGTCAACTTAAGCAGCGCTACACCATTCGCGGGCTTGAACATATCCAGGCCGCACAAGCTAAGGGGTTGGGCGTACTTTTGGTAGGCTGCCATTTCACAACACTGGATGCCGCTGCCCGTATCCTGGCTTTCCACGTCAACTACGACATGCTGTATCGTAAAGACCCTAACCCCTTGTTGGCCTATGAATTGATTCGGGCGCGGGAAAGCTTTGCCGGAAATGCCATAGTACGCACGGACACACGCCAGCTGATTAAGAATCTGCGCAAGGGCAATATCGTCTGGTATGCCCCTGACCAGGATTTTGGTGCCAGGCACAGTGTGTTCGCGCCCTTCTTCGGCGTTCTTGCGGCAACGGTGGTAGGTACAGCGCGGATTGCGCAATTGGGTAAAGCGGTGGTTATCCCGTTTGCGCACTATCGTGACGAGCATAACCACTACCATCTGGTGATTGAGCCACCGCTGGAAAATTATCCAACGGGTGATGATGTGGCTGATGCGACCCGCATCAACCAGATTATTGAAACAGCCATTGCCAAACAGCCCGACCAGTACCTGTGGGTGCACCGGCGTTTTAAAACCAGGCCGGAAGGTGAGGCGGGGTTTTACACCAAAGGTTAAATCCTGGGCTACATTTAACGGAGCTTTCGAAGCAGCTCTCGCTCTGCAAAAAAAATCCAGAATGCCTGACTAGAATGTGGTATAAGGCGCGCCATATTCGTAAGCGCATACCTTGAGGAGAACACTGATGTTAAGAATGTTTAAAATTCAAGGCCAACTCCTGCGTGAAGAAGCCGTTAACACAGATGCGCCCAAAATATCCATGGCGAATGCTGTCTGGATTGATGCCCACGAACCCACCGACGAAGAGCGCGACGAACTCAATACCTTTCTGCGTGCGGAATTGCCTGAGTCTGACGATGTAGAGGAGATCGAATTCTCTGCCCGCTACTTTCAGGATAATGAAGGCGTTCATGTTCACTCCCTGTTTTTATCACCCGGCGAAGGTGGGCGTCACAATACAGTGACGGTTGCTTTCCTGCTGCAAGACAAGCGTTTGATTACGGTGCGCGAAGGTGATCTTGCAGATTTTCGCTTGTTGCGTATGCGCGCCCGCCGCGGACAAGTGCCTATTATTTCGCCCCAGGATTTGCTCATCACCATGTTTGAGCAAAAAGTGGAAAACCTGGCGGACGCCCTGGAAGATATCCATCGCAAACTGGAAGAGGTCAGCCACCTGGTCTTGGAGGATGAAGATTCAGAGTTGGAAGATGCTATTGATAAGTTGGCCAAATTAGAAGACAGCAATGGAAAAATCCGCCTGTGCCTGATGGATACCCAGCGTTCTATTTCATTTTTGCAGCGCTATATCCGTGATAACAACGAACTTAACGAAACCGCCCGCGAGATCAAGCGCGATGTGGATACGCTCATGGCGCATACCGCTTTCCTGTTCGATAAAATTAACTTCCTGATGGATTCAACCCAGGGTTTTATCAATATTGAACAGAACCAGATTATTAAAACCTTCTCGGTAGCAGCAGTGATTTTCCTGCCGCCTACGGTAGTGGCCAGCTTTTACGGGATGAACTTTAAAATCATGCCGAATGTAGAGTGGGGCCACGGCTGGGTGTTTGCGTTGCTGATTATGCTGTTGTCCGGTTTGCTGCCTTACTGGTACTTTAAAAGCAAGGATTTGCTGTAGATGGCGTTCTTTTTCAGACTTACCTGTTTGAGCCTATCTTTACCTCCTATGTCCCGTTGAATAGCGGCATTCTCATAGGTTTATCTCCGCAGGGAACTGGTGTTCCCATATCCTGAAGTTACTGGATTCCCTGCGGGGATGACGACTCTCTTTTAAGTACATAGTCCTGGCTACGCTCTGACTAAATACATGTCAACTCATCATCTCTGGCGAAGGCCCAACCCGATTTTTGGACGGATTTGGTATCGCTGTCTATTCTTCGACCCATTCCCAACGCAGGGGTTGGCCAAAGTCATCCAGGATGACTTTTTTACGGGGGCGAGGTTTATAGTGCTTTAAGATTGACTGGGGCTTGCGGCGAGCTTCTATGGCCGCCACTACTTCGGGAATAGGGGTGCGGTCTTCGTGGCTTTGGCCTTCAAAGATACTTACCAGCGGAGATTGTGCATAGGGGCGCCCGCTCAGGCCGCGGGGGACTTCGTTAACGCTGCCACCGTCGTGCAAAAACGCATCGATTTGCGCTTGCAGCTCCGCATGCAACTCGCGTCTGGTTTTGGTGGGTTTCATTGCTACTCTATCTACATCAGGTAAAGAAAATATGGGGCCATCAGCCAGCATAGCAGCCGTATGACAAGCTCGGCAATCATTGGTGCCGAATTGCCGGTAGCTTTATCTCGCTATACGCTTTCTCGCTTCTATCTACATGCTTTCTCGCTTTGAGACAGCGCTTTGGGTAAACTGCCGCCCTTTTTAGCGATTGAAGGCTGAGTGCGACTGGTAACGGCCGTTATAGGCGACCGGAGCAGGTTGGCGCTGGTTACCCTGGCTTTGGCTGTTCCCTTCATTGCTGTCATTCTTTTGCTGCTATTTTTTATGACGTACTTAGGTTGATATGACTCAGGCCAGTTTAAAAATCACCGAGATTTTTTACTCGCTTCAAGGCGAATCGAACACTGTGGGCTTGCCGACCGTATTTGTGCGTCTGACCGGCTGCCCGCTACGTTGCGGCTATTGCGATTCTGAATACGCCTTCTACGGCGGTGAACGCCTTTCGTTGGATGATATCCTAGCCAAAGTGGCCAGCTACAAACCGCGCTATATATGCGTGACTGGCGGAGAACCCCTGGCGCAACGCGAATGTTTGACCTTGCTGCGTCTGTTATGTGACGCGGGCTATCAGGTATCGCTGGAAACCAGCGGCGCCCTGGCGGTAGACGGTGTTGATGCACGTGTAGTCAAAGTCATGGACTTAAAAACGCCGGGTTCCGGAGAATCAGGCCGCAATCGTTGGGAAAATATTCCGCTTCTCGGTATGCAAGACCAAATTAAGTTTGTGATTTGCAGTCGTGAAGACTATGAATGGGCGCGATTTAAACTCGATGAGCACCAACTTAACAACAAAGTGTCAGATGTGCTCTTTTCACCAAGTTTTGGCCAGGTTGAGCCGTTGACCCTGGCAGAATGGATTCTGGCAGATAATCTTCCGGTTCGTTTCCAACTGCAATTGCATAAAATCCTATGGAATGATGTTCCTGGTCATTGATATTTTCAGGCTTATTTTTTTAATCATGTCAGGTGATACAACAGCTGTATTAAAGCCTTGTATCCTTGTGTAGAAAGGCTTTATGAGGAAATCCCTATCTCGGCGAGGTGTTTCCACGTGCGTGGATAGACTCCCTGCTTAATGGCTCATGTTGCATTATGTGATTGAGCCAGGTTTTTTTATTTTCTGTTCAGGTTTGCTTATGTCTTCTAAAAAAGCCGTTGTCCTTGTGTCCGGTGGGCTGGATTCAACCACTGCGCTGGCCATTGCCCGCAGTGAAGGTTATGAATGCTATACCATGAGTTTTGATTATGGACAGCGCCACAGGGTTGAATTATTGGCTGCCGAGCGCACCGCCAAAGCGATGGGTGCAGCTGCGCATAAGGTTATCCAACTGGATTTGCGCACTATCGGCGGTTCTGCCTTAACCGACGAATCCATTGCCGTACCTGAACACGAAACTTCAGGCATTCCCATCACTTACGTGCCTGCGCGCAATACAGTGTTTTTATCCATTGCGCTGGGCTGGGCAGAAGTGCTGGGGGCTGAAGATATTTTTATTGGCGTGAACGCAGTGGATTTTTCGGGCTATCCCGATTGTCGCCCGGAATATATTGCCGCTTTTGAAAAAATGGCCAACCTGGCCACCAGGGCAGGTGCCGAAGGTGGACACTTAAAAATCCGTACTCCGCTGATTGATTTAACCAAAGCCGATATTATTCAGCGCGGCCTGGCTTTGGGGGTGGATTACCGCCTGACCGTATCCTGTTACCAGGCCACTGACACAGGTGAAGCCTGCGGTAAATGCGACAGCTGTCGCTTACGCAGGATGGGTTTTGAACAAGCGGATATCGCGGACCCTACGTTGTATGTGGCTGCGCAGTAAAACTGCACGCTAACTGCTCTTCAAACTCGGCAATCGGTAAGGGATGCCCAAAATAATGGCCCTGGAAAATAGGGCAGCCGTTCAATTCCAAAAATTCTTTTTGCTCTTTGGTTTCCACCCCTTCTGCAAGTACATTCAAATTCATATTTTTTGCCATGGCGATAATGGTGCATACAATAATCGCATCATTAGGGTCGATGGTAATGTCACGTACAAATGACTGGTCAATTTTTAGTTGATAGAGCGGCAAGCGTTTTAAATAAGATAAAGAGGAATAACCTATACCAAAATCATCCATAGCAAATGCAATACCGTGAGTTTGAAGTTCCTGCATTTTTTCAATGCTTTGATCGACATTTTTAAGCAGTGAACTTTCGGTCAGCTCCAGCTTCAGCCGTTGCGGATTGATACGGCTACCGTGAACAATTTTAATCACGTCATCCACAAAACTGCTCTGGTTAAATTGTACCGGGCTGACATTGACTGAGATGGTGAGTTCAGAATAGCCGGGATGTGTACTCCAGCTATTGATTTGGTCGCATGCAAATTTAATAACGTCCTTACCTATGGCTACAATCAAACCGGTTTGCTCGGCAACCGGAATAAAATCCGAAGGCGCAATCATACCTTTGGCGGGATGCCTCCACCGCAAGAGTAATTCTGCACCCAGCGCGCGGCCCTGCGAATCCACCTGCACCTGGTAATAAGGTATCAATTGGTCAGCCAGCTCGTAGGCTTTGCGCAAGTCTGATTCAATAGTTGCGCGCATTTCCAGGCGAGACTGCATATGCGGATCAAAAAACCGGATGGTATTGCGGCCGCCATCTTTGGCCTGGTACATGGCTACATCGGCATGGCGTAATAGATCATCGATACTGGTACTTTGGCTGTTGAATAAATTCACGCCGATACTGATAGTGCAATGGAACACGGTCTGTTGCAGTGGGTAGGGCAAATTGATGAGTTCATGCAATTGTTCTGCACGGTTTTTTGCTTCAACAGCGGCGAGTTCGGCGTCCTGGCTCAAGTTGTCAAACACCACCACAAACTCATCGCCACCGAGTCGCACCGCGAGATCGGTGGAGCGAATAAAATTGTTGATGCGCTCGGCAACCTGCATTAACAATTGGTCGCCGATATGGTGGCCGCGGGTATCGTTCAGTAATTTAAAGTGGTCGAGGTCAATAAATAATAAGGCGGCATGATGGCCGGTGCGGGCGCTTTGTGCGGTAATCAATCGCAGGCGGTCCAGCATCATGCGGCGATTTGGCAGGCGTGTCAGCGGATCAAAAAATGCGAGGTTAAAGATTTTTTCCTGATCGTTTGAACGGCGTAATTCGCCCGCAATACGCTCGGCAAAAATAAGCATAAGCGACTGTGCTTGTGCAGAGACGGGGCGCGGGTGTTCGGCAAGTGCAAGCAGGCAGCCGATGGCTTCGCCTTCGGTATTTTTAATGGCGACACCGAAAATACTTTCAATGGCCGCTTGCTGCGCCAGCGGGTTGTGGGGATAGCGTGCAGCGGCGCCTTCGGCGATAAAGCAGGTACTATCGCGCAAGATATCTATACAGGGTGTGTTGGCCAGGGTGTGCTGAAAGCTGGCGACAAGTTCACCCCGGCTGAAAAAAGTATGGGTAGACGCACTGTCGGTTTGCTGGGTGTCATTGAGGCTGATTAACACGTGCTCTGCACCTATGGCGTCACTCAGTGATTTCAACAGGGTTGCAAAAAAATCAGGGGCATCTGCGGAATCTGTGGCCGCTATTCGCAGTGCGGCATCCAGGCGCTTGCGCTCGGTAATATCCTGGAACGTGCCTTGTAATATGGCTGTATCTGTCTCTTTGTGGATGCTGCCTTGGGCATCCAGCCAAAAAATATTCTCATCAATTTTTATACGGAATTCAACGGATAGCGACGCGGCCTTGGTAAGGCTTTCCTGAAGCGCCTGCCTGAAAGTCTTGCGGTCTTCCTTGGCAACGGCGATAGAGATAAATTTTTTCAGCTGGCCGTTCAGCATTGCGGCAGGAAGTTTAAACAGTTCGGTCATGGACGAGCTGAAACTGTAAATATCGCTGCCCGCATCCCAGCTCCAATGTGCGACGCGCGCCATCATTTGCGCTCGCTCAAGGCGCTGCTCACTTTGGCCAAGCGCATGGACAACCTGTTTGCGCTCATAAAGTTCCTGTTCAAGGCTTTGCAGTGCGCGGCGCTGTGGCCCCAGGTCTATATCCAGGCAATACATTTCATTGTCGTTGGGTGTTTCAATAAGCACATGGTTGGAATACACCCATACTTCGTTGCCATTTTTATCTCGCAATGGCGTTTCACCGGAGGGAATGGCATGTCCAAGCAGATGCCAATTTTCAATCGCCTCATAGACATCGCCGCGCATAAAGTCTGGAATAATCAACTCTTCCAGTTTTTTCCCCATGGCTTCAGCAGCGGTAAATCCATAGAGGTCTTCGCTGGCTTTATTCCAGAAAATCACTTCATGAAAACGATTGTAACCTTGCACGGCGATATTGGTGGTGCGTTCAAAAATATTGCGAAAACGTTTTTCATTGGCCAGATCCGTTTGGTGGTCATGCATGCGTTTGGAAATATTGCGGGCAAGGCAAATAAAACGATCATCGTCCCTGTGCTCGCTCTGGCGTTTGGAAATGGAAAGCTCAAACCACAGTGGCTTAGGGCGGTGTTCATATTCAATGGTTTTACCCTGTGATATTCCCCAGTCATCTGCCTCGGCCAGCGCCTTGCGCCAGGCAGGTAAGGCTTTGGGTGGCAGTATATGGGCGATGTTTTTGCCCAGGATGGCACTTGCTGAAAATTCCGCAATAGGCGATGAACCTGTCGCAGCAAGGCATTTGCCATCGCGGTATACCTCAAAAAGTAAATCGGGAATGGTCTGGATCACCGCTTCAATATGTTTTTGCTGCTCTTCACGGGCGATGTTCAATTCAATCAAGCGCTCTGATTTATAAGCTATTTCAGCGCTGACGATAGTAATCATCAGGCCCAGCAGGGTGAGGCAGGCCGAGTAAAGCCAAATCAGGTTATAGCTGACATGGATATCGCCCAGGCTAAAAGGGCCAAGATCATTCACTGTCGACCATATGGCGATAAAGCTGAATCCGAGCGTACAGATTGCGCTGCCCAGTAATCCCAACCGCAGGGCGGCCCAGGTCACACAAATGAAGCTGGTGAACACAATGGGCAGGTGCAGGCTGTCCCCAAAGTTGTTTAACGGAAAACAAATCAGCGCAACGATAAAGCTGATTGCCAAAATCAGGATGGTTTCGATTTTTTTGATAAATAATTGGGCAATGGTTTGTGCACTCAAGCCTATCAGGACCGGCGCCGCAAGCAGTGCGCCCAGGCTGTCGCCCATCCACCAGGCCAGGTAGGTATAACGGTCAATGTCGTCGGTGGAGGTCGCCATCAGGCTCAGGCAGCCGATACTCGCGGGAACCAGCATGCTGAGGGCACAAATCACCAGGAAGCACAGTGCGTTGGCTTTATGCATGGGGGCTATCTGGCAGTCAAAGCGGCGCAACAGCAGCAATGCAGCCATGGGGCCAAGGGTATTGCCGCTGGCAATCAATAGGTTGGTAGGGAAGCTGGTGCCGGTGGTGAAGTTAACCAGCAGTGTACCGATAAAAATTCCCGGCCAGATATGGATGGACCAGCGATGCAGGGCGGCAATCGCAATGCCACTGGGTAGCCAGAAAAGTGTGACCTTGGAAATAGCGAAAGGGACGCAGAGCCCGATCCAACCGGTAACCACATAAGCCAGCATGACCAGCAGCATCTGCAGCAGTCTGTTGGCGTCGGGGATTATCCGCCCCGGTGTAGTTGGCACAAGGTGCATGGGATGCTCGCTGCGCAAGAGGTATTGTTATGGGTGAAATCTCATCCGCACTATCAGGCAATCTAATCACAGCTATCCCTTTTTATTGCGAAGGTAAGAATCACGCGCAAGGAACAGGTTACAAGTAAAGTACCCTGCTAAATCATAGATTGGCTTTTGGCTTTTGCCTGGAAATTGATCAATTGTACAGTTTATTTTCTGCGACAGGGGTTTGGAAGGCTCTTTGTAACACATTCAAATTCCCTGTCTTTTAAATAATCAATCGGCTTTTTTTTGTTTCCAACACGTAATTTTTCGTTTCGATTTAGGGAGATAGGTACAAAAAACGCTTGTCTTTTTAAAGTAAAACATTATTATACGCGCCTCTTAATTCGGTCCTTCGGATTAAGAGCTTGGGTCGTTAGCTCAGTCGGTAGAGCAGTTGGCTTTTAACCAATTGGTCGCAGGTTCGAATCCCGCACGACCCACCATATTTTGCAGTTAAAAATGGTTTAGGCGTAGCTGGAGATCAGCTGGCTGTACATTTTTGCACCACCCCGCTTTGGGTCGTTAGCTCAGTCGGTAGAGCAGTTGGCTTTTAACCAATTGGTCGCAGGTTCGAATCCCGCACGACCCACCATATTTAAAGAGGATGCCCCGGCATCCTCTTTTCGTTTCGGGTCTCATTTTTAGGCCTCTTTCATAGCCCCAACCCGTAAATCTCCTGTTTGCTGTGGTAGAATCGCGCCTCATTTTTGTCTGTAGGCGGTTGTGGGGCGAGTTTATGACGACTGAATTACTGAACCTGGCAGTACGTGAAAACAGCTCGGCGCAGGATCTGGTCAAGGCGCATCTGGCTCGCGTCTGGAGCGCGCCACAATACACGCCCGAACAGGAAGCTGCATATAAAGAACGTATCAAAGCGCTGTTGAAACAGAACAATGCCGTTCTGGTTGCGCACTACTATACCGATCCGCTGATCCAGGCATTGGCAGAAGAGACGGGCGGTTGTGTGTCAGATTCCCTGGAAATGGCGCGTTTTGGTAAACACCATCCTGCCGATACCCTGGTGGTCGCCGGTGTGAAGTTTATGGGCGAGACCGCCAAAATCCTCACACCTGAAAAGCGCGTACTTATGCCTACCTTAGAGGCGACGTGTTCGCTCGACCTGGGTTGTCCGGTTGATGAATTCTCTGCCTTATGCGACCAGCATCCCGATCGTACCGTAGTGGTTTATGCCAATACCTCGGCGGCCGTAAAAGCCCGTGCTGACTGGGTGGTGACTTCCAGTATTGCGCTGGATGTAGTTGATTATCTGGATCGGCAAGGCAAGAAAATACTTTGGGCCCCGGATAAACATCTGGGCGGTTACGTCCAGCAAAAAACCGGTGCCGATGTCCTGCTCTGGGACGGCGCCTGCATAGTCCACGAAGAATTCAAGGCCAAAGGGGTGGAAGATTTAAAGCTGCTCTATCCCGATGCGGCAGTCCTGGTGCATCCGGAATCCCCTAGGGCAGTAGTAGACCTGGCCGATGTTGTGGGGTCGACCTCCCAGCTGATTAAAGCTGCGCAAACCTTGCCTAACCGCGAATTTATTGTGGGTACGGATCAAGGTATTTTTTACAAGATGCAGCAATTGAACCCCGACAAGGTCTTTCACATAGCGCCGACGGCCGGTAGCGGTGCAACCTGCCGTTCATGCGCCAACTGCCCGTGGATGGCCATGAACCTACTGGATAATCTGGTGGATGTGTTCGATCGCCAGGATAACGAAATTCACGTAGATACAGATTTGGCCCGGAGGGCGATGATTCCGCTGCAACGTATGCTCGACTTTAAAAAGTAATCCGGCTGGCGGAATTCATTCTTTAGCGGGTGTTTTGCTTGTTTCGCAGCCGTTCACTCAGTACCATTGCGCCTCTTATTTTTAATGTGCGCTAGATTTTATCGCTAACGGAGCTTTTGATGATCCAAGGTAGTATGGTTGCCCTAGTAACACCAATGAATGCAGATAATTCCCTCGATTGGGCGAGCCTGCACAAGTTGGTTGACTGGCACCTGGAGCAGGGCACCCACGCCATCGTGGCCATGGGTACCACCGGCGAATCCGCTACCCTGAGCGTTGAAGAGCATTTGGCAGTAGTGAAAAAAGTGGTTGATCAGGTCAATGGCCGTATCCCGGTGATTGCCGGCACCGGCGCCAATTCCACATCGGAAGCCGTAGACTTGACCCAGGCTGCCAAGGCGGCAGGTGTCGATGCCTGCCTGTTGGTAACACCCTATTACAACAAGCCGACACAGGAAGGCCTGTTTTTGCATCACCAGCATATCGCGCATGCGGTTGCCATTCCGCAGATTTTGTATAACGTACCGGGCCGTACCGGGGTGGATATGAAAACCGAAACTGCCCTGCGCATTGCAACTGTGCCCAACATTATCGGTATTAAAGAAGCCACCGGCGATTTGGTACGCGCCAAGGCGCTGATTGACCATGCGCCGCCCGGTTTTGCCGTTATCTCTGGCGACGATGCCACTGCGGTTGAATTGATGTTAATGGGGGGCAAGGGTGATATTTCCGTCACTGCCAATGTGGTGCCGGACCAAATCGCCCGTATGTGTGAACTGGCGCTTGCCGGTAAGGCGGAAGAGGCGCGTGCGGTCAACCAGCGTTTGCTGCCCTTGCACGATGCCATGTTTGTAGAATCCAACCCCATTCCGGTTAAATGGGCGGTGGAGCAATTGGGATTGATCCAATCAGGGATTCGTTTGCCATTGACCCGATTGTCGCAGCAATATCAGGGGCAAGTCGTGTCAGCTATGAAGGCTGCACAGTAAAAGCCAGCTTGTTCGCTGCACAGCGGCGGCGTGGCAAATACATTAAATAAGAAAACCTTTGTACGAATAACGTATTCAGGGTCAGTACCATTTCATGGTCTGAAGCCCTGCAGGTCACTCACCGCACCTTGTGGTTTTCCCTGTGGGTAACATCGCTGTGTAAATTGCGTCTGCAATTTGCTATGCATTTTCAGATTATAATAAAGGTAGCTGCAATCTCTGGGGAAAATGTGCAAGGTTTTTTATAATTATAACGTTTTCCAATCGGCATCCGTTTGGTACCAAACACAACAATCTAAAGCGATTTAGAAATCGTAATAGGTATATAAAAACGTAACCAGACAGAGAGAAAACATGAGCAGTCTTAATAAAATCAATGCTGAAGTGGGCAAGTACCGGTGGACAATTTGTTTGCTGATTTTTTTTGCGACTACGGTTAATTATCTCGACCGACAAGTCCTTAGTATTTTAAATCCCGACCTCTCCAGAGAGTTTGGCTGGAGCAATACGGATTACGCCAACATCGCGAGTGTTTTCCAATTCTGTTACGCCATATCCATGCTGTTTGCCGGGCGCATTATTGATAAGCTGGGCACTAAGGCAGGGTATATAGTTGCTATTGTGGTCTGGTCTATTGGCGCCATCATGCACGCCTATTCACTTGAGCTGGGAGCTGCTACCAATAATCTCCTGGCGCTGGCTGGCATTGCTGCAGTACCGGTTTCCATTGCGGGCTTTATGATATCCCGCGCTGTACTGGCAATAGGTGAAGCAGGAAATTTTCCTGCGGCCATTAAAGCGACTGCAGAATATTTCCCCAAAAAAGAGCGCTCCCTTGCAACCGGAATTTTTAATTCAGGTGCAACTGTCGGCGCTATATTAGCGCCTTTGACAGTGCCCTGGATTGCATCGCATTGGGGATGGGGTGCGGCTTTTATTATTGTCGGTGCCATTGGGTTTTTATGGATCGGTGTATGGTCAGTGTTTTATACCGCGCCGCACAAGCAAAAGCGTTTGTCGCAAGCCGAGCTGGATTACATCAACAGCGATGTAGATGAGCAGGATATAGTCAAAACGGATGCCGCCGCCGAGCCAAAAACATCCTGGTTTAAATTACTGGCTTATCGCCAGACCTGGGCATTTACCTTTGGTAAATTTATGACCGACGGTGTCTGGTGGTTCTTTTTGTTCTGGTTGCCAACCTACCTGCATGCGCAGTACGGCATGTCAGTATCCGGTACTGCCTTACCGTTGATGGTACTTTACGCTATGACTATGGTCGGCAGCGTAACTGGTGGATGGTTTCCAGCTTATTTTGTCGCGCGTGGTTATAGCGCTTTTGATGCACGTCGCCGCGCCATGTTCTGCATTGCATTGTTTCCTCTGGTGGTATTGCTGGCGCAGCCTTTGGGTTATATCAGCTATTGGGTTCCGGTCATTTTGATCGGTATAGGCGCATCGGCGCACCAAGCGTGGTCAGCGAATATATTTACCACTGTGTCAGATATGTTTCCCAAGAAAGCAGTAGCTTCTGTGGTGGGCATAGGCGGTATGGCTGGCGGGATGGGCGGGGTACTTATGACCAAACTGGGTGGCTGGTTGTTCGATTACTATGGCGCCTTGGGTCAAATTTATACAGGTTATGCCATTATGTTCGGCATTTGTGCAGTGGCTTATCTTATTGCCCTTGGGGTAATGACAATACTGGTGCCCAGGCATAAACCTATTACAGATTTGTAATATCGACAGCGCACCTGAAAATACGCAAAATGTGCTGCACCTGTGGGTGTAATCACTTAAGCTGACGGGCTTTAGGTCAGTGAGCTGGTATGATGGCGCTCGAACTTTATGGGCTTGTCCGTGTCTAGAAACAAGCCCTGCTGCAAGTGGATTTGCGTGCAAGATTGTTAGGCCTGGACAAAGGCATATTCGGTTTTATCCTCTTAGAGAATTTTCATGAATTTAATGACTGCAAAAGCCAAGACGGTAGTCTTATCTAACTTGGCGCGTTACGGATGCTTGGTGTGTTTAAGTGTTTCATTGTCAGGTTGCGGTATCTTCTTTGGTGATGATGGCTTCTTCCGCAATCGTGAAAACGATTATCTGAAAGCGGACAGTTTGCCGCCGCTGATTTTACCGGCAGGAACTAATAAGGAAGCCTTGGGTGAGTTGTATCCTATTCCACCTATCAGCGCTGCGGATTTCGGTTATGACGCTACTGCGTCTGACTACGATGTTCCCCGTCCCATGCCCTTGTCGGCTAATATGTTGCAAGACAACATCAAGATTCAGCGCGTCGGCGAAAACTCCTGGATTCTGGTAAATGCCGCACCGGGCGAGTTGTGGCCGCGTATCCGCAACTTCCTGAATAACAACAATTTGAGTATTGCCCGTTCCGATTTGAAGCAGGGCATTATCGAAACGAGTTGGCTGCAATTCAAGACAGACTTGAATAGCCAGGATAGATATCGTTTGCAAATTGACCAGGGAATTCAACCTGAAACCAGCGAAATCCATATCACCCATATGAATGTCGCTGGATCAACCAAGCCCATCCAGGAACTGGATTGGCCTTCCAAGTCGGTGGTGCCGGAGCGTGAAAAATGGTTGTTGGATGAATTGGCAGCCAGTCTCGCCAGTGATAACGCGGAGGGAGGAACCTCAATGCTGGCCCAGGGCCTGGGGGACAACTCCTCCGCCAAAGCGATCCTGGGAATGTTTAAAAACGAACCGGTCATGATTTTGAAATTGGATAGAACGCGTACCATGGCCACTATCGCTTACGCTGCCAAGCATGATGGCTTCCAGCTCTTCGAATCAGATGCCAGTACCGGCTTATTTTATGTCTATTACCAAAATCCTGATGATGCCAAGCCGGGCTGGTTCAAGCGCCTGCTGCATATCGATGCCAAACCAAAGGTAGTGAATACACCTTACAGTCTTGAACAGGTTGCGGCCAATATGTTGCAGGGCGAGGCTTTTGAGTCTGCACCTTATTCAACTCGCGATGATGAAAAGAAACTTAAGGGTGCCCCCGGTTATGTGATTGTTGTGACCGGTAATCCTGGCGATTATATGGTTCGCGCACGCGATCCTTACGGCAAACGGTTAAAACCGCGAGAAGCGCGTGAGCTGATTACCAGGCTGCGTAAAAACCTGATATAGGCTTTGCATAACGTGGCTGTATCGATGCAATTGCGCTTTGCCTCCCTGGGAAGCGGCAGCCGCGGCAATTCCACTCTGGTGGAATGGGCGCAGGGTGCGCTCCTGATTGATTGCGGATTCAGCGTGAGAGAGACCGAGCTGCGCCTGGCGCGGCTCGGTAAGCGTCCACAAGACTTAACTGCCATCCTGGTCACCCACGAACATTCCGATCATATTAAAGGTGTGCCGGCATTGGCGCGCCGTTATGACCTGCCGGTCTTCATGACCCCTGGAACCTGGCACAGTCGGGATCTGGGAGCAGTGCCCAGGTTGAACCTCATCCATGCTTACACTCCATTCCAGCTAAATAATTTACAGGTCTATCCCGTAGCTGTGCCCCACGATGCGCGGGAGCCGACGCAATTTGTATTTGAATATGCAGGCTTGCGCTTGGGAATACTGACGGATTTAGGTAGTATTACGCCCCACGTAGAAGCTGCCTACCAGGCGTGTGACGCTATCCTGCTTGAGGCGAATCACGATCCTTTCATGCTGGCCTCTGGCCCCTATCCTCCTTCGCTGAAACAGCGGGTCGGTGGTCAATGGGGGCATTTGAGCAATCAGCAGGCGGCAGGTTTTTTACAGCGGCTCGATACTGCCCGCTTACAGCATCTGGTGGTGGCGCATATCAGCCGGAAGAATAACTCTCCGGAGGTGGCGCGTGCTGCCCTGGAGCCCGTTACCCGGGCCGTAAAACAAGTCACCTATGCGTGCCAGGATCAGGGGTTTGATTGGCTGGTGGTAGTCTAGCCGAGCTTGGCAGCACACCGGGCATAATCGCGAATATCGACTAGAATTAATTTTCAACTTAAGTGAGTACAATGATGGAAAAGCGCGAACAGCTCTACGCGGGCAAAGCCAAATCTGTTTATAAAACTGATGATCCTGATCGTGTGATTATGGTTTTTCGCAATGATACTTCTGCATTTGATGGTAAGAGAATCGAACAGCTGGATCGCAAAGGCATGGTGAATAACAAATTTAACGCCTTCATCATGGGCAAACTGCAAGCCGCAGGCATACCCACGCATTTTGAAAAACTTTTATCAGATAACGAAGTACTGGTAAAAAAAATGGAGATGATTCCTGTTGAGTGTGTAGTGCGCAACCTGGCGGCAGGTTCGTTGGTGCGTCGCCTGGGCGTACAGGAGGGTTTGGAGCTGAACCCACCCACATTTGAATTATTTTTAAAGAATGATGCGCTTGGCGACCCAATGGTCAATGAATCCCATGTGCAATCTTTTGGCTGGGCGACCCCTGAGCAATTAGCGCGTATGAAAGAGTTAACCTTCAAGATCAATGCCGTACTGAAGGAATTATTTGCCAGTGGCAATATGCTGTTGGTGGATTTCAAAGTTGAGTTCGGTGTGTTTAAAGGCGAAGTGATATTGGGCGATGAATTTTCTCCCGATGGTTGCCGCTTGTGGGACAAAGACACCCGCGAAAAACTGGATAAGGATCGCTTCCGCCAGAACCTGGGCAATGTTGTTGAATCCTATGAACTTGTCGGCAACCGCCTGGGTTTGACCTTTTAATATTCAATGTTAATTATTAACTAAGGGCAGGTATTCCTTGTCCTTAGATCTCTGCCAATAATCTCGATAAAAACCAATGGAGATCTGCTGTGATAGAAAGACGCCTGTTCGAACGGACAACAACCTCAGTGCGTGTGGAGATGAGCCATCCCAGTTTTGGTACCATTGTAGGCTTTGCCAGAGATGTGTCGGACGGCGGTGCGCAAGTCCAGATTGAGAATCAACCCTGTCCGCCTGTGGGTACAGAGGTAATGGTGATGTTCAGAAAATCTATCGGCCCCATTAACCATGAGCCTGTGCGTATGAAAGTCATGCACCAGTTCAGGAATACCATAGGTTTAATGTTTGTGCGCTAGCCACTATTGCCCTGCAATGATTTGCAGGGCACATTCTTCCCATTAGTTGCACTGCTCCGGTGCAGTCAATTTTAAATTCTGCTGGCGTAAATTGGTAGCGAGTTGTTTTAGATCGCGACAAGCTAATTTCGTATTTTCTGAAACATCCACCTCACGCAATGCCAGCATGTGCAACAAGGGTTCAGCTGATATTAAGTTATTTTTGCGTAGGATCAGCACTTTCAATTGGCTGAAGGTACTGAGTGCTGCTATGGATTGCAAAGCATTTTCTGCAAGGTTGAGCTGCTCAATGGAGTGGAATTTTTCAAGGCCTGCGAGTGAACTGATGCCGGCCTGGCTGCAATTCAGTTGCTTCAAATCTTCAGCCTTGGTGATGTTATTGTCGATGATGGTTTGCTCCACACACGTGCGCAAATTAGCATCTGCGATAGTGAAATCCTTAAACAATGACGGCGGTGTGTAAACCGTATTATTGTTAACACTGAGTGAGTAGTTTTTACATCCTGCGATCAGCGTTACCAGTAAAAGTCCGCAGATTTTGTAATTGAAAATCCACAAGTTTTGTAGAAAGGGTGTATGGCGCATAATGAATTTCCCTTTTGGGATTGATGCAGTCAGAGCAATAAGAAAGTTGCAGTAAGAAGCACGGTAAAATAAATAAGCATTTTGGCAGCCTCACTAGGGCTTGCCAACTGCTTTATAGTTTTTCAGTTGCTATTAAAAGAACTTTTTATAGATGTTTACGTCTATTCAAGTGATATCTGTGATGTTTGTCCAGGCTTATTTAGGAGAGAAAACGCATGAAAAAATTAATTGTATTATTGTCGATCATTGCATTTACCGGTTGTGCCAGTGTGGATCAGCAAGGTAATAATCAGGGTTCCAATAAAACGGGCAAGGGCGCAGGCATTGGCGCAGTTGCCGGTGCGGTATTGGGTGCAGCTGCATCAAGTAAAAGCGATCGCGGTCGCGGTGCAATCACCGGTGCAGTACTTGGGGCTGCGGTGGGTGGCGGTGTTGGCCATTATATGGACAAGCAGGAAAAAGAACTGCGCGAAAAATTGAAAGACAGCGGGGTGCAGGTTGACCGCCAGGGCGACAATCTGAATCTGATCATGCCTGGCAATATCACCTTTGCGGTGAATAAATCAGACATTCGCCCCGACTTCTATTCAGTACTCAACTCTGTTGCGCAGGCGCTTAGGGAATACGACCAAACTACTGTGCGTATCAGTGGTTATACAGACTCTACCGGTGCATTGTCTCTCAATCAGCGCTTGAGTGAAGATCGTGCCAATAGCGTGCGCACTTACCTGCTGGCGCAAGGTATAGCTTCCGGCCGCATAGACTCTGCGGGCTATGGTCCGGCTAATCCGATTGCCAGTAACGCCAGTGAAGAAGGGCGCCAGGCGAACCGTCGTGTAGAGATCAAGTTAATCCCCATTCAGCAATAACCTGGTAGACGGGTAGGCAAGGTGTTGTATTTGCGCCTTGCAATGCGAAATGAAACTGTTGATAATGCGCGCCTCTTGCAAGGTGCGCATTTGTTCTGTGCAAAGCAAGCCGCTATGGTGATCTAGCCGGTCCCCTCGCAATAATGACCTGTGAACCCCGCCAGGCCCGGAAGGGAGCAACGGTAGCAGTTAGTTATGTGCCGGGGTGTGGCTGGTTAGATTGCCTCCATTATCCAGCGTTCCGCTGAAAATAATGTCTGTAAAGCTTCTTGTTTACCTCATTCTTGTCGATCTTTAAGCGTGTCTATTTTGGCATCATGCCGCTATAATCGCGTTCATTTTTAGCGTTCTTCAAGGTTAACAGTCGGCATGAGCTATCAAGTCCTCGCACGTAAATGGCGCCCTCGCATTTTCCGTGAAATGGTTGGCCAGGAGCATGTATTACAAGCCTTGATTAATGCGCTTGACCATAACCGCTTGCACCATGCCTATCTCTTTACCGGGACCCGCGGCGTGGGGAAAACTACCATAGCCCGTATCCTGGCCAAGTGCCTGAATTGTGAAACCGGCGTCAGTTCTGAACCCTGCGGCGCCTGCTCCGCCTGCCGTGAAATTGCCGAGGGGCGGTTTGTGGATTTGATTGAGGTGGATGCGGCATCGCGCACCAAAGTCGAAGATACCCGCGAGCTGCTGGAGAACGTCCAATACGCGCCAACCCGTGGCCGCTACAAGGTTTACCTGATCGATGAAGTGCACATGCTCTCCAACAGCAGTTTTAACGCGCTGCTGAAAACCCTGGAGGAGCCTCCACCCCACGTTAAATTCCTGCTGGCAACGACCGACCCGCAAAAGTTGCCGATGACCATACTGTCGCGCTGCTTGCAGTTTAACCTGAAGAACATGACGCCTGAGCGCATTGTGAATCACCTTAAATTCGTGCTTGAACAAGAGGTGATTCCGTTTGAAGAGAGCGCATTGTGGCTCTTGGGCCGCGCGGCTGACGGCAGTATGCGCGATGCGCTCAGCCTTACTGACCAATCTATTTCATACGGTTCGGGCAAAATCACCCAAGGTGACGTTGCCGCCATGCTGGGTACCCTGGATCAAGCCGCAGTCTATGAGATTATGACAGCACTGGCGTCCCTGGATGGCAAAGCGGTGCTGGGTGCAGTACAGCAAATGGCGGAGCAGGCGCCGGATTATGCTAACGCACTGGCCGAAATGCTCTCGGTGTTGCATCGTGTTGCCATTGCCCAGGCCTTACCCGAGGCGTTGGATAACAGTCATGGCGATAAAGAGCGCATTATGCAGCTTGCCCAGCAGCTGCCTGCGGAAGACGTACAGCTGTTTTATCAAACCGCCTTATTAGGGCGCCGAGACTTGCCCCTCGCACCCGACGCTCGCTCCGGGTTTGAGATGGTCCTGTTACGTATGCTGGCCTTTAAGCCCCAAGGGGTGATGGACGTTCCAACCCAGTCTTTGCCTCAATCCAGACAGGCTTCGGCGGTTGCTGCGGTAAATCCTACACCGATAATTGCGCAGCAAGTAACACCGGCCGAGACCAAACCTGTTCCGGCTGTCCCACCTCAGGTTGTTTCAGAGGCGCCATCTGACGTTGAGCCGGTTATTGTCCAGGCTCCTGTTACCCAACCTTTATCTCCTCAATCTTTTGACGGCCCATATGACAATGCGCCGGACATAAGTGGCGATGATTACGACGAATATGCCGCAGCACCCGCTTATCTGGATGCAGGTGACTACAGTCCTGTACCAGACGAGGTACCCGCACCAAAAAAGCCTGAAGCGCCTGAAACCCAGGCGACTGCCATTTCAAATGTCCTGTTAACAGAAACGAAAGTTGCCGACACCAGTACTACAGAGCCCACGTCGGAACGGGTAACACCTTCGATAATAGAGGATATCCCTGCGGTCATCCCAAGTGCAGTGCGTAAAGTTCCTTACGAGCAAGCCTCTCCCCAGGATTGGCCCGACATTTATTTGGGATTGGGCGTTACCGGTATTTTGCAAAGCACTATTGCCAACTGCCAACTGGTGGCGCGGGTAGGCAATGAGTTTCAGTTTATTGTCGATGAAAACAACAGCACGCTCTACGATCAAAGCCATCAACAGCGTTTGGCTGATTTGTTAAGCAATTATTTTATTGAGCGTGTACAGGTTAAAATCCAAACCGGAAAATTAACCGCTGAAACTCCGGCATTAATTGCCAGGCGCCATCAACAAGAGCGTTACACCAATGCTGTAACGGCCATAAAAACCGATCCTGTAGTGCAGCAATTAATTGAACATTTCGGCGCAACTTTGCGCGAAGAAACCATACAGGCTATTTGACAAAGAGGAAGCTATGAATATCGGCGACTTAATGAAGCAAGCACAGCAAATGCAATCGAACATGCAAAAAATACAGGAAGAGTTAGCCAATGCTGAAGTGAAAGGCGAGGCGGGTGCCGGGTTGGTTTCGGTCACCATGACCGGGCGCCACGATGTAAAGCGAGTGAGCATTGACGACAGTCTTATGAGTGAAGATAAAGAAATGCTTGAAGACTTGCTGGCTGCTGCCGTGAATGATGCGGTGAGAAAAATCGAAACCCAAAACCGCGACCAGATGGCAAAAATGACGGCGGGAATGGGATTGCCGCCTGGTTTTAAAATGCCGTTTTGATTTAAATTAAATAAAGAATAGCGCCCAATTCAAAATTCGCTGTGAATACATCCGTATAGGCGCCTCTCGGCATTCATGCCTCGTACGGTTTTGAATCAAACATCATTCTTTATTGCGAGATCGCAGAAATAATCATTGAGAAATATCTAAATAATGTTCAGCCCCTTAATCGACGAGCTTATGTCTTCTTTACGCTGCTTACCTGGTGTCGGCCCAAAATCCGCGCAACGGATGGCTTTGCATTTACTGGAACGCGACCGTGAAGGTGCAGAGCGTTTGGCGCACAGTCTGCAAAAAGCGGTTGCAGGTGTCGGCCGTTGCCAGCGTTGCCGTACCCTGACAGAGCAACCGCTTTGCGGCATTTGTAATAATTCCCGTCGCGACAATACCATTATCTGCGTGGTTGAAACGCCGGCGGATGTATTAGCCATTGAACAGTCAGGTACCTACCAGGGAAAATATTTTGTGCTTCTCGGCCATTTGTCTCCCATTGACGGCATAGGCCCGGAAGATATAGGTGTGGACCAACTTATCCAGTTGCTGCAACAGAATGCGGAAACTGAGGATGCAATTAAAGAAATAATTCTAGCCACCAACCCTACGGTCGAAGGTGAAGCAACCGCTTATTACATCAGCGAGCGCGCAAAACATCACCGTGTCCTGGTCTCGCGCATTGCGCACGGTGTCCCCCTTGGCGGTGAACTTGAGTTTATTGACGGCGGCACTCTTGCACACGCGTTTTCCAGTCGCAGAAGTTTTTAATTTATGATGATTTCAACCGAACCTGTGTGGATCGCGCAGGATGCAGAGCTTGCCGAGTTATGTGCACGGTTGCGCCAGCAAGCAGCTATCGCAGTCGATACTGAATTTATGCGCACGGATACTTTTTATCCTATAGCAGGCCTGATTCAACTGGGTGATGGTAAAACCTCTTACCTGATTGATCCGTTGGCGATAGAAAATTTTTCACCTTTGCGTGCGTTAATGCTGGATGAAAATGTCGTTAAGGTCTTGCATTCCTGCTCAGAAGATATAGAAGTGTTTGATTGTTTGTTGGGCGAAGTTCCCGCGCCGATTTTTGATACACAAATCGCAGCGGCATTTGCCGGTTTTGGTTTTTCATTGGGTTACGCCGGATTGGTTAAAGCAGTCTTGGGAATTGAAATTCCCAAAGACGAAACCCGTTCAGATTGGTTGCAACGTCCGCTGAGTGCATCGCAATTAAAATATGCCGCACTTGATGTAGCGCATATGTTGATTGTCTACGGCAAGTTATTGCAATTATTAAAAACCAGTGAGCGTCTGGCGTGGGTAAAAAGTGATTGTGCAGATTTGGTACTGAATGCGCGCAAACCCGATGATTACACCGAGGCTTTCCAAAAAGTGGGATTCGCATGGAAGTTGCGCCAGGTTGAACTTGCTGTATTGCGCGACTTATGTATTTGGCGGGAAGTGGAAGCGCGTACGCGCGATATTCCGCGCAATCGTTTAATTAAAGAACCATCGCTGTTTGATATTGCGCGCAAACAACCACAGGATGCAACGCAACTGCACCGTATAGAAGATATCCCTTCGCGAACCTTGCGCAATGATACAGAAACCATACTGGCCATAGTTCGAGCGAGTAGTGCAAGCGACCCTGAGACCTGGCCGGTACGTTTGGAGCCGCCACTGGCGCTTCAGGACGCGCCTTTGCTTAAAGACTTGAAAAAATATGTGCGTGAAACTGCAGACACTTTGCAATTGCCGCCGGAACTGCTGATTCGCAAAAAAGAATATGAAGCCATAGTCCGCTCAGGTATGAAAGGAGGCGCTTATGCTCTGCCTGAGCGTTTATTGGGCTGGCGTTATGACGTTATCGGAAAGGGATTACTAAAGGTTGCTGAAAAGCCGGATACTGCAGAGCCCCTGTTACCACCCGTTAGTGAGTAAGCGTTAATCTATGAAAATTATTTGCCAGATTTATCGCAGCCCGAAAGAAGAGGGTATGTACCTCTATGTTAAAAAAGAAGAAGGTTTGGAACGGGTACCGGAAGAACTGTTAACGCTCTTTGGTACACCCCAGCCCGCCATGGTGCTCTTGCTGACGCCTGAAAAAAAACTGGCTCGCGTCAGTGTAGAAAAGGTTGCAGAAAGTCTGAGCGAGCAGGGATATTATCTGCAGTTGCCACCGCGCAATGAGCAGGACCCGGAAATGCAGGCAATGCGTTTCAAAAATTCCAAACTGTCAGGATAAGCGAGATGCCCGTACGTGTTTTTTGGCAAGCAAAGCAATTGCACGAAATGTCTGCTACAGAGTTTGAATCACTCTGTGACGGTTGCGGTAAATGCTGCCTCCACAAACTGGAGGATGAAGATACCGGCGATGTGTTTTATACCAAAGTGGCCTGTAAATATCTTGATCACCATTCTTGCCAGTGTCAGGTTTATAATGAGCGACAGGTGCACATTCCTGATTGTGTCACCCTTACACCGGCCTCTGTAAAAGAAACTTACTGGCTGCCGGAAACCTGTGCCTACCGGTTGATTGATGAAGGTATTCCGTTGTTTGATTGGCATCCGCTGGTATCAGGTGATCCGGATTCAGTTCATAAGGCAGGTATGTCGGTGGCAGGGCTTGTAGTCCATGAGAACGCTGTTCATCCAGATGATCTTGAAGATTATGTTGTGCGTTGGGTCTAGGGAGAAAAACGCATGAACCAATTAACCACTCTGCAATACGCATGGGCTATTTATTTTGCCGGTAGTCTCGGGTGCACTATTGCCGCATGGTGGATGTTTTTATGGGCATGGCGATTTGTGCGCTACGCGGCGGTTGTCACCGTAATGACACTGTTATTTACCCCCTTCGCCATAGATGCGCAGACCATGACTATGGCTCCGGCTATTTATACCTTGGTTTTTGAAGGGGTTTCCCGTGGCCCGCAGGCAATCATGCCGCTGATAAAGGTCATGGCAGGCATATGGCTTATAGGGATTATTCTGGTCACCGTGTATATAGTATTAACGCGACATCGTGGGGAAACAATCCCATCGAGTGGCGAAAAAAAGTTGGCCAGGAAAGCTTCACGTCGGCAGGACTACGCTGGAAACGTGCGCTATAAAGAAACGCGCCGCCCTTCTTCACGCGGTTTAAGTCGCGATGAATATCAAGCAAGAGAGGAGCTTTTAAAAGGCGAAATCCCTATCAGGGCTATACGCGATTAGTCGGCCCACTCGGATTAGTCGTTCAGATAAAAGAAAAGCCAGCAACTGCTGGCTTTTCTTTTGGGTCTCTGGAAATGGCGAATTGCTATTTTAGTGCTATAAATGAAGGAAGATATTACCGCGGGAATCGTCTCCTCACGGGTTTGTAGCAATAACGCTTTTTTACCCGGCTGGCAAAAGGCCCCCTGTCTATGCAAAATCGATTATGTATTCTGTTGCTTACGCTGCTTGCCTTTAGCGCTGCGACGCAGGCTCAAACTACCTCTCAAGATTCAACACCTGCCAGTGCTGCCGAGGCGGCAAAACCAAACCCCGAAATTAGGATGCCGAAGGAAGGGGCGGGAACTACAGAATCAAAAACCACAAAAATTTTATCCTCTGATGTCCGTGTCCTGATTGATATCTCGGGCAGTATGAAACAAACCGATCCGCAAAATTTACGTAAACCTGCCCTCGACCTTATTGTGCGTTTGCTGCCGGATAAAAGTCGTGCGGGTGTTTGGACTTTCGGGAATACCGTCAATATGCTTGTGCCCTTCAGCCCGGTAGATGCAGCCTGGCGCAAGCAAGCGGCACCGAAGGCGAACGAAATCAGTTCCATCGCTATGTATACGAACATTGGCAAGGCGCTGGAAGAAGCCAGTTTCGATAAAAAAAATCTCAGTGCCGAATATAAAACCAACATTATCCTGTTGACCGATGGTGTAGTTGATATCGGCAAAAGCGCGGTAAATAACAGCAAAGAACGCCAGCGGATTATCAGTGAAATTATTCCCGAACTGCAAGCAGCTGGCTACCTAGTCCATACCATAGCGCTCTCTGAAAATTCAGATATAGCGCTGTTAAAAAAGATCTCCATTTCTACCGATGGTATTTACACCCTGGCCGATTCTGCGGATCAATTGATGGGTGTATTTCTAAAAATCTTTGACCAGGCAGTTCCCGCCGAGCGTGTGCCGCTGGAAAACAACGGCTTCCTGGTCGATGACAGTATCAAGGAATTTACTGCACTTATTTTCCGTAAACCCGGCGAAGACAGAACCGTTATTGCATCGCCGGATGGAAAAGAATATTCCGCCACCAATCCAAAGGATGGCATCAATTGGTATCGCACAGCGGCTTATGACCTGATTACGGCGGACCAGCCTACCGCGGGCCAATGGAAAATTAAAACCGAAATTGCGCCGCAAAGCCGTATTACTGTAGTCAGCAATTTACAGTTAGTTGTTGAACCGCTCAAAAATAATATTCACAGCAATGATAAGCTGCCATTAACCTATTCATTCCAGGAAAACGGCCAAACCATTACCAATAAAGATTTTCTGGGCCTGATTGAAGCGAACGCCATAGTAGCGCAAGAAAAATCCGGGGAAAGCAACAATAGCGTATTTACGGCCGCCACGCCCCCTGCGGACGGGTTATTCCGCCAAACCCTAAATAGTTTTCCTAGGGTTGGTGATTATGAATTGCACCTGTTTGTAGATGGCAAAACCTTCAAGCGCGAATTTAAATTCAGTCTTTCCGTCAGGGATAGTTTCATGGCGGTGGAAAAAAATAATACGACCGCTGAAGGCGGAAAAATTACTTACACCTATAAAATTTCTACCGATGATAAAATCGTTGATATTCCCAAAACACAAGTGAGTGTCAGTATTAAGAATGCTCAAACCAGTATGGAGAAAACCCTTAACCTGCTTGATAACAAACGTTGGGAATTTTCTTTTTCACCGGTGCAAGAAGGTGATTACACTATTGATTTGCATGTGCAAGGAGAACTATTGGAAGGTGGAAAACTGGACGAAACCCTGCATCTGGATAGTTTTAGTTACAAACTTAAAAAAGCTGAACCGGCAACTTCAACTAGCACGCCAGCTGAAGAAACGCTTAAACCCCAGGATGAAGCTGCAGTGGATGACTCCAGTGATCTTATGGTTTATATAGCTATGGCTATAGGCAACTTATTACTTATTATTATCATTTATTTTGCCTACAAATTTTTTATGGGCAGTAAGGCAAAAGATGAGCTTGATGAATTTGAAAAAACACTCCAGGCTGATGCAGTACCCGACAATCCCGACCGAATACAGTCGGTGAAAGCTGGCGCTGAAAAAACTGAAATTGATCTATCGGATGAAGATCCTGCGCATATACCTATGAATAATGACGACGATCTAGACAAATTATTCCCTTTGGACAGTATGGATGAACCTTCAAATGTGGATGAAAATAAATAGTATTCGCAATGTTGTATACTGTTGAACGTGTTGAATTAGAAGCTTGCTGTTTTGAACCTGTTACTGAACTTCGCTTGCCGCTGGTTAATCGTTTTTATTCAGACTGTAACTATCGTGTGAAGTGCGGTCGGTTTGAGCGGGTCTACAGTCTCACTTACAACGGCAGTATTATTGCCGCAGCGCGTGTAATTCCACAGCGCTCAGGGCATTTTTTATTGCGTAATCTCTGCGTTAAACCTGAATTGCGAAATCAGGGAGTGGCAAGCTATTTTTTACGAGCCATAGTTGCAGCCCTCGGTGGTGCCGCGTGCTATTGTTATGCGCTGCCACATTTACAACACTTCTACTTTTCTCTGGGCTTTTTATTGCTTTCCCATGAACAGGTTCCTGCGGATATTGCCGATATGTATGTTCGCCGCCGTTCGCGTAAGCGTGGTTGGATTCTTATGGGTTATGTGCCGGATTCTGCAGGATGACCTTAGATAACGGCATTAGATAAATAGACCAGCCAATTAGCAATAACATTTAAAATGAGCTTTACGCAATCTTGCCCATAAGTAAAATTAACTGGTCAGTTATGAACCCCCGCGTTATGCTTTAAGCAACAACCAAGGAGATAATTTATATGAACATCAATATAGGTATTAACGAGCAAGACCGTCAGCACATTGCGCAAGGCTTATCAAAGCTGCTGGCAGATACATACACACTTTACTTAAAAACCCATAATTTTCACTGGAATGTAACAGGGCCTATGTTCCAGACATTACATCTGATGTTTGAAACCCAATATACCGAACTGGCGGCGGCTGTCGATGTTATTGCCGAACGTATACGCTCCTTGGGAGTTTATGCGCCAGGTACATATAAGCAGTTTGCCGCGCTTAGCAGTATCAAAGAAGATGACGGCATTCCTAATGCCCAGGATATGATTCGTTTACTGGTTGAAGGCCAGGAAGCGGTGGTGAGAACGGCACGTTCGCTATATGACGTGGTTGAAAAGGCAAACGATGAAGCTACCGCTGACCTGCTTACCCAACGTATACAATTGCATGAAAAAACCGCGTGGATGTTGCGTAGCCTGTTAGAGTAATTATCTTGCAAAAAAAGCCGGTCACTATTGAGTGACCGGCTTTTTTTGCATTTGAATTCAGGAAAGCGGCAGTTGAATATTAAAACAGGTGCCGTATTTTTCATCAGAGGTTACTGACATCTGCCCATCATGGTGATCAGTAATAATAAAATAAGAATAGGATAGCCGCTGCTCAACCGGGCAAGCAGGGTCTCTTTCTGAAATGGAAAAGAAGGGCTGGAAAATATCTTCCTGTTCCTGAGCACTGAGTGCCTTGCCGTTGTGTTGTATTTTAATCCATAGCGAATCATAAAATTCACTGATCTCAACATTAATAGCGGGGTTTTGCTGCGTTGTATTATTTAACGCGTGAAATGCATTGCGCAGCAACCTCACAAATACCTGCTGCAATTCAGCGTGGTAGCAGGGAATGTGGGGAACACCTTCGTGGTAGTGGCGGGTGATATGAATATCGCTAAACCTCAATCCTGAAAGATCGGTAAATAAACTGTCCGCCAAATTAATACTTTGATCCATCAGCACTTTTATGTCTGCCGATGATTTTTCCTGATGGTGGCTGCTGGATAAATCCAACAGGTTTTGAATAATCGAAGATGCCTGTTTACCGCTATAGCAGGCATTTTTTAAGGTCTCCAGTAATTCATTTTTAATGGTGCTGACATCATTGGCTGCTAATTTTTCCTGGGCGGCTAACAGGCTGGACAAAATGGATTGCAGTGGAAAATTAATGTCATAAGCCATTGCTGATGCAAGCTCACCCATAGCAGAAATCTTGTCGCGCTCGGATACTTTATTTTCAGCTTTCATTTGCTTGGTAATGTCGTCAACCAAAATGACTACACCTGTGTCTTCGGCATCACTCAAGGTATATAGGGTAATGTCAAAGTAATACTGGTCGCGCTGGCTATGCTTGATCGTCATGGTTTTTTTGGTGCGCAATACCTCAGCGACCTGATCCGGTGTCAGGGTAATGGCGGGGTAGGCATCCCACAGGTTTTTTCCCAGGACGCTGGCAATAGGGCGGCCTGTTGAGGTTTCTGCAACCTGGTTCCACTGGGTGATTTCCATGCGTTGGTTCAAGCCAATCAGCATCAAGGGCATGGATTCAACAATGTTGGTAATATACTGCTCCCGGCTTTTAAGCGCGTCTGTAGTCTCAATGAGGGAAGCCGTCCTGCGAGCTACCCGGTCTTCGAGGGTGGCTTTTATATCGGTAAGTTCACGGTTGGCACGACCTGCGCGGCGATTGGCCAGGATTAAAAAGATCATGACGACGAGGAGTGTAAGGATCAGGACGCTGCTGGAAAAATTGGCTACCCACTGCCATTTAGTTGAACCGTCGGGGTTTCTAAAGCGCCAAAAAATATCTGCGTAAGTATGGAGGCTAAGGGAGCAAAGGGCTAAGGCGGCTAACCATTTTTTCATAGGGACGTCACTATACATAAGGAAGGATCCCGCATCGAAGATTCAGGGAATCGGACGGGGTTGCTAATTGTATTACATCTCGGAACACAGGTGAAATTGATCCTTGGGTCAGAACTTATATGAAGCCCTATGATAAGTGTCCAAACCTAATGCCTACTGAATGAAAGAAAGGGTAACACCTGTTTTTTACTTTCAACGGCCTACATCTACTATTCATAACCATGTTTTGCTTTATTACTGGCTTTTTGTATGTCGAATAAGAAAACCATGCTCATTATTACTGTGTTCGCTTTTGCCGTCGGTTTCCTGGCTAACGAATACCGTCACTTGCCGCTGGCAGAGCAAAATGGGATTGCTAATAACGACCTGGGATTAGCGCCTGTGCCAGCTGTAGCGGAATCGTCTCAAGGCGTGTCCTCATCATCGGAGGCTCCCAATCTGGTCAATGTAGAGGCAAAGACGGCAAACATTCCCGGTGATTGGGCGGCGATTGAGCAATTGATTTCCGTAGGGCGCTATGACGAGGCTATTCACCTGTTAGAAGTGCGGATGGGCAAACCTGAAGACGCGCCACGGGCGTGGTTGCTGTTGGCGTCCATTTATAAAAAGCAACAGCAACCTGTGGCTGCTGTCGATGCATGGTTTCGTTATGTGAAACTTGAATTGGACGATCAAAACATCGAGGGAGCCCTTAAGGATATAAAAAATTATCTGGTGCAATTAAAGGAAACGCCCGCACTCTTTAATGAGAATTATCCGTGGTTAATGGCGCAACTTAATGAGTTGTTGAAATACAAGGCCAATGACGGTGAATTGCATTTGATGATGGCAGCCCTGTTGATGCAGTTAAATAACACCTATGAAGCACAATATCATGCGCTTATGGCCGCAAATGATCCTGGCGTACAGCAGGGCGCTGAACGTATTTTGGCAAAGCTCAAGGGTAAGGATATGCCCGAAGAGGTTTCCATTCCTTTAACTCGCATGGGTAACCAATATATTGTCAATATTGATGTCGAGGGTTATCCCGCCAAGCTTCTGCTGGATACAGGGGCATCGCTCAGTGGTTTATCAAGCACTTATACCGCCAGATATCCTTTTATGCTGAAGTCTACCAGGCCGATTCGTTTAAATACGGCAAATGGGGCATACCATAGTGTTTTGTTTACGGTCAGCAGTATCAGTATGGGTAACCTGGTATTTAATCAACATATACTCGCGCAATTAGCCTTGGATAATACGGCAGGTTTTGATGGTTTACTGGGCGTGGATATTTTGGGGCGGTTTGATTTTGTGATCGATCAGGATGCTGCGCTCCTGCGCCTGAAGGCAAGAAAACAGTAACCATTCAACAAAACCATGCAGTCTATTTTGTTAGACGTCTAGTGCTCTTTCAAAATGCGTTCAAGCTCGCTGAAAATAATAGGTTTGGTGATATGCGCAGTAAATCCTGCTTCTTTTGAGCGTTGGATATCGTCTGCTTTGCCGTAGCCGGTCAGTGCAATCAGCATGCTGTGTTTGTTGAAGGAGCGTATTTGCCGCGCAACTTCATAACCGTCGATATCGGGTAATCCTATATCGAGCAGGATAATATCGGCCTCAAACGACTTAAGGGTTTGCAATGCATTCTGTGCGTTGTATACCGCCTTGGTATCGTGCCCGTTCAGTTGCAATAGCTGCGCAAGTGTATCGGCAGCATCGACATTGTCATCAACAATTAATAAACGTTTCATAGTGGGTTTTTCATTAAAATTTTCACGGGTTTGTATCAGCGGAGTCTCCAGTAGCGGAAGGCGAATTTGAAAACTTGCACCCTGTCCCAAGCCTTTACTGTGCGCTGTTACAGTGCCGCCATGCATTTGCACCAGGCGTTGCACAATCGAAAGCCCTATACCCAAGCCGCCTTGCGAACGGTCGAGCGGCCGTCCAGCCTGGATAAACAAATCAAAAATACGGGGTAAAAGTTTAGCGGTTATGCCCATACCGTTATCGGTAACATCTATAAGGGCCATATTGTCGGTTTTAGTCAACTCAATGCGAATACGCCCGTTCGGGTCGGTGTATTTCGCGGCATTGGTAATGATATTGGTCAGGCATTGGATAATACGGGTTGCATCACCGTTAACGATTATTGCATCGGGACCGGTTTCATAAATAACGGTATGGTTTTTTTCGCCGATTACCGGCTGCGCCGATTCAAGCGCGAGCCTGATCATCTGGTCCAGATCCAATGGCTGCTGTTGCAGTTCTATTTGCCCCTGGGTAATGCGCGAAATATCCAGCAAATCATCGACCAGGTGAGTAAGTTGTGTAACCTGGCGAAGGATAAGGTCGCCGATTGTCCGGACAGTTGTATCTGCCGTCGACAGTTGCGTCAATACCTCGCCGGCGTTGCGAATGGGAGCGAGCGGGTTGCGAAGTTCGTGGGCCAACATGGCGAGGAACTCGTCTTTTTTTCGATCTTCATCGCGCAGGGTTTCTATGGACAATACACGATCGGTTACGTCATAACCATCGACAAAAATACCGGTTACCCGACCGTCACTATGGCGAATGGGTTGATAAACAAAATCAAGGTACACATGTTTATGCCGGCTGCTTGACAGCAACAGCGGAACGGCAACACCGGTAAAGGCTTTCCCGGTGTTATAGACATCATCAAGCAGGTCGATGAAGCCTTGGGTTTCTGTTTCGGGCAATACTTCAGCTACGGTTTTTCCGATGATATCGGAGGTACCTATGAGGTCAAAATAACGTGGATTGGCAAATTCAAACCGGTGATCGGGGCCGTTTAAAATACACATAAATCCCGGAGCCTGGTTGAACAGTTCACGCCAGCGTGCCTGTGCAGCGTGCAGCCGTTGTTCCGAAAAAACCTGGGCTGTGGTTTCAGCGCAAATGACTAAAACGCCGCCTATACCGTTCGGTGAATCCGGATCGTCAATAGGGTTGTAACTGTACGTCCAATAGACATCTTCACGTTTTCCGTTACGGGTAATCGGCACCAGGCGGTTTTCATTCCACGTTGCCCCCCTGCCTGACATGACCTGCTCAATTTGCGGTCCTATAATCTCCCAGATTTCTTCCCAGCATTCACGCCCCGGTTGACCCACGGCGGTCGGATGGCGTTCGGGCCCTATAGAGCGTCGGTAAGCGTCGTTATAAAACTGGATAAGTTGCGGCCCCCACCAGATAAACATGGGATGCCCGCTGGACAGCATTAAACGCAAGGCAGTTTTCAAGCTCTGGGGCCAGGTTCCTGGTTCTCCCAGCGGCGAATTTTTCCAGTTATAGTTGCGAATCAACTCGCCCATTTCTCCGCCATCAGACAGAAAAGTGTAATTATTGTGACCGCTGCTCATGCATTATTTCCAAATATCGGGTTAAGGCCGCTATCGTCCTTTAAAGGGGAAGTCGAAGTGTAAAGGTGGAACCTTCCCCCAGAACACTGTTTACCTGAAGTGATCCGCGGTGTGCTTCAGCAAGCTGCCGTGCAATATATAAACCCATCCCCAATCCTTCACATATTTTTTGGGTGCCGCCTCGCTGGAATTTTTCAAAGATACGTTCCTGTTCGGCTGTACCTATGCCTATACCCTGGTCCCTGACGTTAAGTTCTGCGAAATTATCGTCTTTTCTCAAGCTGATAGTCACAGGCTTATTGCCGCCATACCGCAAGGCATTGGTCAGCAGGTTGATAATAATTTGCTCTACCCGGAATTCATCCCATACTCCGGTGATTTCATCGGCAATTTCCACTGTGAAGGTTGCACCCGCGGTTTCAATCTGCAGTGACAGGTCAGCGACTACACGGCGCAGGAGTTCAGATAAATTGGTGTCACAAGGCCTGATTGAAAGCTTGTCATTTTGAATCCGTGATACATCATTCATATCGCTGATCAAGCGAATCATACTTTGGATTTGGCGGCTGTCGCGCGCAATCATTGCCTGGATTTTTTCAGCGCTGAAGGCGTTCATATCACCCTTATCCAATTGTAGTTGGCGTATTTGTGTTTCCACGTGCAAGGTATTTAAAGGTGTACGCAGTTCATGGCCTACCAGCGACATAAAATCGTCACGCATTTGCAGGGCACGCTCTAATTCAAGTTGGGTAGCATGTAATTCACTGCGGCTTTTTTCCAGGGCCTCAACTTGTCGTTTTACTTGTTCGCGCTGCTGGTAGAGCGAGACAAATACATTTACCTTGCTTTTAACCGCAGCAATATCCAAAGGCTTATATAAAAAATCTACCGCGCCGGTTTCATAGCCCTTAAAAATATAATTCAGTTCTTTACCGCTGGCGCTCACAAATACAATCGGGGTATAGCGGGTTCTCTCTGCGCCGCGCATAAGTTCTGCCAATTCAAAGCCATTCATTCCCGGCATCATTACATCCAGGATGGCGAGTGCAAATTCATGTTCCAGCAGCAGTGCCAATGCATCTTCACCGGAGGTTGCCTGAAAAATTTGCCGGTCATCCTGCTCGATAATTTTGGTCAGGGCGCGCAGATTTTCGGGCAGGTCATCGACGATGAGTAATTTGGCAGGGTTTTCAATTACCATAGGTATTCTCTAAATCTGCGATGAATAAATGTATTTCGTGTAAAGTCATTATCCGGTCAGGCCGACAAATATTAATAGCAGTTTGCGGCATTATAGCGGCTTCTGCTTCGGCGGGATCTTGCACAACGGTAAAGCCACCGGCGGCTTTAATACTGGCTAAACCCGCTGCGCCATCGTGATTGGCGCCGCTCAATAAAAAGCCTGCCAGATCAGTGCCGTAGGCGTCAGCAGCTGACTGCATCAAAATATCAATGGACGGCCGCGCAAAACATTCAGGTTCCTCACAGCTCAATGAAAAACTGAAATCCTGCTCGATGGAAAGGTGATAGCCTGAGCCGGCAAAATAAACGGTCCCCGGTTTAATCCATTCCTTATCCTGTGCCTGTTGGACCTTCATTTCCAGATGGTACTGGAACACCTCTGCAAGTTTACTTTCGCGATCTTCAGGAACGTGTAAAACCACAATAATGGGCAAGCGAAAACTGGCCGGAAGCTTTTTTAAAATCACCAACAGCGCTTTAATGCCACCGGCAGATGCGCCTATTACAATTGCCCTGATTTTCCTTTCGCTGCTGGTACTCATGAGATCATCTTCAAGGTTCAGGTCGCGCGCGACCTAAAGTTTACGATAGAGACGCTGGGGTTTTACCAGCGGTTCGAATTGTGTGGCAAACCCTGAGAAATCAATCGTTTCCTTACTGCCCAAACCGAGAAACCCGCGATGGCACAGGGACTCATGGAAAAGCCCTAATGCTCTCTCCTGCAAATTGTGGTTGAAATAGATCATAACATTGCGGCAACTGATGAGATGGGTTTCGGCAAAGACGCTGTCGGTTGCCAGGCTGTGATCGGCAAAGCTGATATTTTCACACAGGGAACGGTCAAATAAAGCATTGTTGTAAGCTGCGGTGTAATAGTCAGAGAAAGCGGCACGGCCTCCAGCCTGTTGATAATTGGCGGTATAGGCGCGTACTCGGTCCAGCGAAAAAATTCCCTTGCGGGCCTTGTCGAGCGCGGCCGGATTGATATCAGTTGCATAGATGATACTGCGTTCCAGCAAACCTTCTTCCTTAAGCAGGATGGCCATGGAATACAATTCTTCGCCGGTGCTGCAACCTGCTATCCAAATTTTCAATGAAGGGTAGGTTTTTAGAAAGGGTACTACCTCTTCGCGTAATGCCATGAAATAGGCGGGGTCGCGGAACATTTCTGTGGTGGGAATAGTTATGTATTGCAGCAGCGACATGAACATATCCGGGTCGCGCAGTACGCGCGCTTGTAAGTCAGAAATAGAGCTGCAACCTAGCTGCCGTACCGCGTGCAACACACGACGCTTTTGTGAAGCGCCGGCGTAATCGCGAAAATCGTAGCTGTATTTTAAATAGATGGCTTGTATCAGCAGCTTCACTTCTATATCAGTATTTGCTGTATTGGGCATTACATACGTTCCAAAGTGGGCATCCAGACGCGAAGCAAGGAATACAACCGGTCGATATCAATCGGCTTGGCAAGGTAATCTGAAGCTCCAGCTTTCAGGCATTGTTCCTGGTCATCCTTCATGGCCTTGGCGGTGACAGCAATAATCGGAATTTTTTGGAAGCGTGCATTGCTGCGAATGCGCCGCGTGGCCTCCAACCCGTCCATGCCCGGCATCATCACATCCATCAATATCAGGTCGATATCAGGGTTTTCTTCCAGTGTGCTGATAGCTTCAAAGCCATTGCGCGCGATATCAATTTTTGCCCCTTTTTGTTCAAGGGCCCCTGTCAGTGCAAAGATATTCCGTACATCGTCATCGACCAATAAAATTTTGCGTCCTTCCAGTGCACGGTCGCGGCTGCGAACTGTTTTGAGCATGGATTGCCGCTCGCTCGATAATTCTGACTCTACTTTGTGGAGGAACAGTGTCACCTCATCCAGCAACCGCTCTGGCGAGCGAGCGCCCTTGATAATAATTGACCGCGAGTATTTCAAAAGGTTGTTTTCTTCGTCGCGCGTCAGATTGCGACCGGTATAGACAATCACCGGTGGAAAGCTGCATATATCTTCTGCCGACATTCGCTGTAAGAGTTCATGGCCCTGCATATCCGGTAATTTCAGGTCAATGATCATGCAGTCAAAAATAGTCTGGTTGAGATGGATAATTGCTTCCTCACCAGTTTCAACGGCGGTGATATCAACATCCTTATCGCCGATCAGTTGCACCACGCTTTGACGCTGGCGAGCATCATCTTCAACCAACAAGACTTTTTTCATTTTTTGCGTGAATTTTGCCTCCAGTTTTTCAAACACGTCTTGCAGGCGCTCGCGCGTGGTAGGTTTGATAGCGTAGCCCACTGCGCCGAGTTGCAGCGCTGTTTCCGTGCGGTCAGAGGCCGAGACAACGTGTACAGGAATATGTCGTGTAAGCGGGTTTGATTTCAGTTTTTGCAACACACTGATGCCTGAAATATCGGGCAGGCCTATATCCAGCAGAATGGCATCGGGAATAAAGTCATTTGCCATCACCAAGCCTTCGGTAGCCGTAGTCGCCACCAGGCACTGGTACTGTAATTCATGCGCCAGCTCAAAGAGTATGCGAGCAAAATCAGCATCATCTTCAATCACCAGCACAGTGCGCCCCTGGGCAATATTATGGCGATCATCTGGAAATGCGAGTTGGCCCGGAGGCGTCGGTTCGACAGCCACCGGTGCTGCAACCGGTGCAACCGCCGTAAGCTGCGGCTGTTCTGTCGTCGGTGTTGCGTTGTCGGGGATGTTTAACGGAAGCAGGACGGTAAAGGTGCTACCTTGCCCCGGTGTACTGCTGACATTGATGGAACCACCCAGTAATCGCGACAGGTCCCTGGAAATGGACAGCCCCAGGCCTGTACCGCCGTAGCGGCGGTTGATACTGCCATCGGCCTGTTGGAAAGCCTCAAAAATAATAGCTTGCTGATCAGGTTTAATACCTATGCCGGTATCTGTCACAGAAAACTGGATGGTATTTTCAGCCGCGTTGCTGATGGACAGGCTAATGCGGCCTGTTTCGGTAAACTTCAGGGCATTTGACAGCAGGTTTTTGAGAATTTGTTCAAGGCGCTGCTGATCCGTAACAATAGTGGCAGGTGCATCTGTGGCCACATCAGCAACGAACTCTAAATGTTTTTGGGCGGCGAGGGGACCGAATGTCATCCGCAGCGAATCTGCCATACGCGCCAACGAAACAGGTTCCGGGTTTAATTCAAGTTTGCCGGCTTCGACTTTGGAGATATCGAGAATATCGTTAATTAAATTCAGCAGGTCATTGCCCGCAGAGTAAATGCTTTGGGCAAACTGGATTTGCTCCTCAGTGAGATTGCCTTTTGCATTTTCGGACAGGAGTTTGGCCAGGATCATAGAGCTGTTAAGCGGTGTACGCAGCTCATGTGACATGTTGGCGAGGAATTCAGATTTATACTTGCTGGCGCGCTGTAGCTCTTGTGCGCGCGTTTCCAGTTCAATTTGAACAGCATTCAAACTGGCATTTTTCTGGTCCAGCGCTGCGGCCTGATCAACCAGTTTTTCGTTGATTTGTTCCAACTCGGCTTTTTGGCCTTCAAGCAATGTTTGCGACTCTTCCAATACACGCGATTGCTCTTCCAGTTCTTCGTTTGAGGTCCGCAACTCTTCTTGTTGAACCTGGAGTTCCTCATTTAACTGTTGGGTGTCTTCCAGGGCATTTTGTAAACGACGGCGAATAATCGCAGCTTCTATAGTGTGGCCGATATTAGAGGAAACCAGTTCAAGGAACTCGAGTTGGTGTTTACCCGGTGCATTAAGGAAACCTAACTCCATAACCCCTTTGGTGTGGCCTTCATGCTCAATTGGTAGGAGCAGGATATGTCGCGGAACAGTTTCGCCCAGGCCTGAATTGATTTTCAAATAATGGTCGGGAACATTATCCAACTGGATGCTGCGGTTCGAAATAATGACCTGGCCCACCAGACTCTCGGTGCCGTTAAAAGCTTGTTCATCTTCGGCGCTTTCTTTGCTGGCCCCGAAAGTGGCAATGCGTTGCAAATTACCATCGGACTCGTTGCGCACGTAGAGTGCTGCGACCGAAATATTTATATAGAGAGCTATAAAATCCAGTACTTTGCTACCGAGTGACTGCAGGCTGTGCTGTCCTATACTCTCTTGCGCCAGGAGCGCCTGTCCGGCACGTTGCCACGCCAGCGTCTCTAATTGCTCCGCATGTTTCTGGCGCTCTTCCATATTGGCGCGATAGCTGTCAGACAAACGGATCAATTCGCGCCGACCCATATAGCTCAGGATGGCCGTTAATATAAAAGTAATGAGCAGATACACCGAGATGGCAGTAATGGTTATTGTCTCGGCTTTTTTATTGCGCTCATTCAGCAAGTCTTTTTCAGTATCCTGAAAGTCGGTGATTTCCTTGCGGATCGCATCAAACTCTACTGCTCCGCGGCTGCGAACCCATTGCGCAAAATCTTCATTGTTGCGACGCATTTCAATAGCACGGCGCGCGTACTCATCCCAATCCTCAATCATGGATTCTAGCCGTTTCAGGCGGTCTGTCTGGATAGTGTTATCGCCGGTCAGTTCACGCAGGCCGTTGATATCGACCTTGAACCTGGTTTTGGCAATCCGGTAAGGCGCCAGGAATGATTCTTCTCCAGTAATCAAATAGCCGCGTAAACCTGTTTGCATATCAACCGTCAGCTTGGCTATCACATTGGATTTGGTAATGACCGTTTCGGTGTGGTTTACCCACTTAAGTGCATTTAATAAATAAAAAACCAGGGTCACAAACAAGACGGCGCTGATCAGGCCGGTGGTTAAAGGCAAAGCAATATTTTTCAATAGAATTTTGCGAAATTCTGTTTCATTAACGGCAGGTAAGTTTTTCATCAATATCCTACTTAATGGATTAATATCAGGCTTCGGGTTTATCGGTATTTCATCGGTACGCCGAAGGATGTCAGTCGGTGTATTAAATTTTTCGCCTTTTCGCTGGTTAAGGGGTATGCTAGGTGTTTTGCATTCACGGGCAAACCACTGCCATGCACAGCTTTAATAAGACGCAAAACCAATAGGACGCAAAACCACATATTTATATAACAGACAACGGGCTAAGACGTACTATGTCGTTAAATACTGCAAACTCACATATTCTTGTCATAGATCCTAACCCCCGTACGCAAGCGGTAACCTTGGGGATTTTGCGCTCCGCCGGATTTCAGGTTACGGGAATATCCACCGCCCAGGATGCATTAGCCTATATGCGCAGTGAGCGCGAACAGCCTCAGCTTATTTTGCTGGAAGGTAAGCTGGGGGATAATAATGATTTAGATATCTGTTGTCAGCTCAAAAAAGCCTCGAAAACCAAAACTATGATGATCTTGCGTACATTCGCGACAGCAGACGGCGATCCGGAAGATATTGCCAGTTTGGGTGCGAATGCCGACAGTTATATCATGCTGCCGATTGCGCCTAATGTGCTGGTAGCGAATATTAATCTTTTGCTGCGACTTGAAAAAGCCGAACGCGAATTGCGCGAAACCGATGTGCGCACCAGTGAGTTCCTCGGTGCTTGTGCCCATGAATTACGCAATCCCCTGGCTTCTATTTTAAATTCGGTTGAATTGTTGCAAAAAATAGATCCGGTTGTAACCCTGCCGCAAGAAAAAGTGCGCATGACTATCAAACGCCAGGCCCAGCAGCTTGGGCGTATGGTTGATGAGCTTATAGATGCATCGCTGGTATCCCAAAACAATTTAACTTTGCAATCCAGGCCTATGGATTTAGCAGCGGTGGTTCGTTCGGCAGTAGAGACCAGCGCATATGTTATGGAAGAAAAACAACATCTTTTAACACTGGGAAACATTCCGCAAAAAATTGAAATCCAAGGTGATGAGCGGCGTTTATCCTATGTGATGACCAGCCTGTTATTCAATGTTGCAAAACATATTAAAGCGGGCGGGCAAATTCATCTTTCCGCAGAGACGGCACATCAGCAAGTAGTTGTACGCCTCGCCTATTACAACGATTTTTCAGAAGGCGAAGCACCGGGTTTGCTATTGAACAGCCAGCCGATGAACGGACAAAAGACCATTGATTTAGGCTTGCCGTTAATTCGCACGCTTGTAGAGTTGCACGGTGGTTCCCTAAAAGAATTAGACAATCATCATCGCCGACTGATTGAGGTTTCATTGCCGATTTACAAATCAGATGCATCGGTGCCAGCTACAGGTAACACCACTCCGGAAGGTCGCAATTTAAAAAATATCCTGGTGGTTGATGACAGGGTTGATGTAGCGAATACCCTGGCGCAGTGGATCGGTTTTGCGGGACACACTGTACAAACCGCCTACACAGGTGCTGAAGCTATAGAATCAACCATTAAATATCGACCGGAAATTATCCTTCTGGATATAGGCTTACCAGATTTAAGTGGTTTTGAAGTCGCAAAAAAATTATGTGAATTAAAAGACAAGCAGGATTTTTTACTGGTGGCAGTTACCGGTTTTGGTGACGAATCTTCTAAACAATATTATTTGAATGTGGGTTTTGACGAGCACTTTGTAAAACCCATGAATTTTAAAAAGCTAAAATCCATCGGTGTCGATATTTAATAGTTCTGCGTAAAGGTGGATTGCGAACCCTGATTTCACCCACTTTTGCCGCTCATGATATCATGCGCCCCTGATCTATAAGGGTAGTTGGCATGGCGAAAGAGTGGTTGGAATATAAGCAATCTGTTGCAGGCGCAATGGTTCAGGATCGCCACAGGTTAGCGCGCCGGTTAAGCGAACTGGAAAAACTGGCTCGGGCACAAAAACCTTACCAATCCGCACTGGAAAAATGGCAGCTGCAATTATCGGCGTCGCAAGCTAAAGTGGAAAAGCGTCGCCAGCTGATTCCCGCTGTTATTGAATTTCCCGATTTACCTATCTGTGAAAAACGCGAAGAAATAGCAAAGATCATCGCTGCCAACCAGGTTGTTGTGCTTGCCGGCGAAACCGGCTCGGGCAAGACTACCCAAATTCCCAAAATATGCCTGAGTATCGGGCGCGGCATCAGTGGATTAATCGGCCACACGCAGCCGCGCCGAATCGCCGCCAATACGGTTGCCAACCGCATTGCCGAAGAACTGCATACCAGGCTTGGTGAAAAAGTCGGTTATCAGGTGCGTTTCAGCGATCAGTCGAGCGACCAAACCTTAATCAAGGTGATGACAGACGGCATATTGCTTGCAGAAATCCAGAATGATCCTTATCTGAATAAATACGATACGCTCATTATTGATGAGGCGCACGAGCGCAGCTTGAATATCGATTTTTTGCTGGGCTATTTAAAACAGCTATTGTCGCGCCGTTCCGATTTAAAATTAATTATTACCTCAGCCACCATTGATCTTCAGCGTTTTTCAGAACATTTTGACAATGCCCCTGTTATCGAAGTATCGGGCCGGACTTATCCGGTGGAAGTCTGGTATCGCCCCCTTTTTGAATCCATCCATACCAGTGATGAAGATTCTGAGGATGGCGAGCAGAGCATTTATTCTGCAATGGTGGATGCTATCCATGAAATTGAAGTGTATGAAAAAAACAGCAAGGGCACGCGCGGCGGCGATATTTTAATTTTCCTGAGTGGTGAGCGCGACATTCGCGAGGCGGCTGATCAATTGCGCAAAGCGCAGTTCGCCCATATGCAAGTCATTCCCTTTTATGCGCGCTTAAGTCTGGCCGAACAGCAAAAAGTTTTTGCAGCCCACACCGGGCGTCGCATTGTGCTTGCGACTAACGTGGCAGAAACTTCCATTACTGTGCCCGGCATTCGCTATGTGATAGACCCTGGTTTTGCACGCATTTCACGTTACTCCTATAGAACCAAGGTGCAGCGCCTGCCTATAGAACCTGTGTCCCAAGCGAGCGCTAACCAGCGTAAAGGTCGTTGCGGACGAGTGGCAGAAGGCATTTGTATTCGCTTGTACAGTGAGGAGGATTTTAACAATCGTCCCGCGTTTACTGATGCAGAAATTCTGCGTACTAACCTTGCAGCGGTTATTTTACAAATGCTGCAACTGCGGATGGGTGATATCCACAAGTTTCCTTTTATCGACGCTCCCGACCATCGCTTAATTAGCGACGGATATAAATTGCTGGAAGAACTCCAGGCTGTAAATGCAAAAAATCAGCTGACGGCAATAGGTACACAATTAAGCAAGTTACCGCTTGATCCGCGGTTAGCACGCATGCTGTTGGCTGCGCAGGAACGCTCCTGCATAAGGGAGTTATTGATTATTGCCAGTGCATTATCGGTTCAGGACCCGCGGGAACGTCCGGCAGAAAAACAGCAGCATGCCGATCAAATGCATCGCCGCTTTTGGTCCGAATTCTCGGATTTTGCGGGCTTTGTAAACCTGTGGGATTATTTTGAAACCCAGCGCCAGGAACTGTCACAAAATCAATTGCGCAAATTATGTAAAAAGGAATTCCTGAATTATTTACGTTTGCGCGAATGGCGAGATATTCATCATCAGTTGTGTGTAGCTGTTAAGGAATTAGGCATTCAAGCCAATGCCCAGCCCGCTTCATATGATGCTGTGCATAAGGCGTTACTGGCAGGTTTGCTCGGCAATCTCGGGTTTAATCATGAAGACCGTGAGTATCTGGGTGCACGTAATCGCAAGTTCAGTATTTTTCCTGGCTCGTCCCTCGCTAAAAAAACGCCCAAGTGGATAATGGCGGCGGAACTGATTGAAACCTCCAAATTATTTGCCCACACGGTGGCCAAGATTGAACCTGAATGGGCATTGGAAGCGGCCGGGCATTTGGTAAAACGGCAATATTTTGAACCGCACTATAACAGCCATAGTGGGCAGGTGATGGCCTATGAAAAGGTCAGCCTGTATGGTTTAACCCTGATTGAAAAAAAGTCAGTGCCCTACGCGCATATTGCCCCTGAAATGAGCCGCCAAGTATTTATTCGCGCCGCATTTGTAGAGGGACAATATGATTTGCATCCAAAACGAAAAAATCGTTCGCAAGCCAAGCCGCCTGAAGATTTTTTTATCCATCAGCAAAAGCTGTTAAAAGAGCTGGATGATTTGGAGGCAAAGTCGCGTCGGCGAGATATTTTGGCCGACGAACAAGTGATCTTTGAGTTTTATCATGAGGTTATTCCGGAACATATTGTTAACTTCGCCGGTTTTGAAAGTTGGCGTAAAAAAGCCGAGCAAGAAAATCCCAGGATTTTGTATATAAGCCGCGAAACCTTAATGCGTCACGGCGCCCTGGATATCACCCAGGCGCAATTCCCTAACGAATTGGAATGGCGTGGTATGGTTTTTCCTTTGTCCTATCATTTTGAGCCCAACCATCCCGATGATGGTGTGAGTATCCATGTTCCCATGAGCGTATTGCACCAAGTGCCGGAATTGCGGCTGGAATGGTTGGTGCCGGGAATGTTGCGGGAAAAATGCATTAATCTGGTCAAGAGCCTGCCGAAGTCGCTACGTAAAAATTTCGTGCCGGTTCCCGATGTGGTAGATAGAGCGCTGTCGGTAATGACACCGGAGAACAAGGCGCTGACAGAAGCACTGGGGTTGCAATTAAAGCGTCAAACCGGCATTGAAATTCATGCGGATGCCTGGCTGGAAACCCGGGTCGATAATTATTACCGTTTTAATATCAAGGTGGTGGATGACAAGGGGAGGGTGATTGCCAGCGGACGTGAGCTAGGATCTTTGCGTGAAAAATATCGCGCGCAGGTACAGCAAAACATCCAGACCGCAGCCACCAATATTGAACGGGACAATATCGTCCAGTGGGATTTTGATGATTTACCCCAGGCTGTTCAATTGCAACGTAGTGGCATGAGTATTCGTGCCTATCCTGCACTGGTTGATAAAACTACTTCAGTCGCGCTTCAGGTAATTGATAATCCCCGACAGGCCCTGGAGTTCAGTCAACGTGGATTGGCGCGGTTAATTTTTTTACAACTTAACCAGACCGTTAAATACCTGCAAAAGGAATTGCTGAAAGGACAGGATATTGCATTGACCCATGCCGGTATAGGAACACGGGAGCAAGTAGTAGACGATATTATACTGGCTGCCATTAAACAGCTTAGCCTGGAGGACCAGTCGAATTTGCCGAGAACAAAATCTGATTTTGATAGGTCTGTGAATTTTGTAAAGGATAAACTGGTCGCAACAGCTGAAGAAATCTGTTCCCGGTTGCTCGCCGGTTTAAAGGTGCTGGTTGATCTCAAAAAAAATATCAAGCAGCAAAAAAATGCGTTGGCACTTGCCTTTACGCTAAGTGACATTCAGGAACAGTTGAAAAATCTGTTTTATCCAGGGCTGGTATATAAGACGCCCGGTGAATGGCTCCGCCAATACCCGCGCTATTTGCGAGCCATTCAAATGCGTTTGGAAAAAGCGGCATTGAACCCGCAAAAAGATAAGCTTTTACTTTTGGATATTGAACCCTATTGGGCGCGTTTGCAGGCTTTTATTGAAAAAGAGGGCGTGGTTGCCATGACCCAACATCCGGCTTTGATAGATTACCGTTGGTGGATTGAAGAGCTCAGGGTTTCGCTGTTTGCGCAGACATTGAAAACACAGATTCCGGTGTCACCTAAACGCCTTGATAAGCAATGGGAATTAGTACTGGAAAAATAGCCTGTCAGCATCAACCTCATATTTAAGTTGCAGGTACTGGACCTAAATTATTCAGCAAGACATCGACCATAGGAAACAAGGATTGTTCTGTTTTTTTAAAAGTAATACCACTTCCCATCGTTCCCTTATCCCTTTATGACATTTTTGTTGCAGGAATAGCGCTCTGCACTGCTGTAATACAACTGCAATAAAGTCACAACATAATGCGCGCCAGAACGCTACAAATGCTGTGCGTCGCGTCAGTAGTTCTGTTTGACCATATCTATTAAAACCCAGGGGACAACCTCATGAAAAAAGCTCTACTTCCTTTAATGATCGCTTCACTTTTGCCAGCGGTGGCTTTCGCAGATGTTACCGTATACGGTAAAGCGAACGTTGCTCTGCAATCTACGGATAAGAACGTGGGCGGTCAGTACACCGAAGTCGTCAGCAATGCGTCACGTATCGGCTTGAAAGGCAGTGAATCTGTTAATGACGATTTGAAAGTGATTTACCAGTTTGAATACCAAACCAAAGTTGATGACGGTTCGAACAGCCAAACCTGTTCTGCGACGTCTACCACCACCACGCCGACTGCAACGACTAAAACAACTTGTTCCGTGTCTGGCCAAACTTTTTCGCAACGTAATATTTACGTGGGCTTGAAAGGCAGCGGCGGTACTGCAATGATCGGTATGTTTGATACTCCATTAAAAGTCTCGCAAGAAAAAGTCGATTTATTCAACGATTATATCGGTGACTTGCAAGCGGTATTGCAAGGTGAAGTTCGTGCAAAAAATATTGTTCAGTACTCAACCCCTGCCTTCAATGACATTACGGTTAACCTGGCTTATGTGAATACCGAGCAGGATAAAAAGGATGCTACCGATGGTTATTCAGCATCTGTCGTATATAGCACTAAAGCGATTTATCTGGCCTTGGCCAATGATAAAAATAGTTCAAACGCATCTTCCCAGGCAACTCCGGCAACGGATACCGATATCATTCGTGCCACAGGCCGCTTCAATATTGGCCCGGTAGTATTGGGTGTAATGTGGGAAAACTACGATAACGGTGTTATTGACGAAGACGGTTACCTGGTATCTGCACAATGGAATGTGACTGATAAGTGGGCATTAAAATTACAAAATGCCAGCTCCGATATGATTCAACGCGGCGGTGAGCAAACCAGCTTTGGTGTTGATTATAAGCTGACCAAGGCATCCAAATTGTTTGGTTACTACACAGTGATTGAAGATGAACGACTGAACAGTACCACTAAGTTGGTTGATAATGCCGCTCGGGCCGATGATAAGTATCTTGCTGTTGGCTTGGAACTTAATTTCTAAACTTGTGTGTTCATGTTTGAAGGGTGCTCACGCACCCTTTTTTTGTTTCAGCTGTCATCTTCATTGAAGCAAGTTGTTTAGCTGAATCAGATTTTTATGGAGCAAGCTATGTTGTTTAAATTGACTTTACTTATTGCAGTTTTCTTTTCATGTGCGGGCGTCATAGCCTCGGAACAGGAGGAGTGCGGTCCGGCCGTTGAAGAGGCGGACAGGTTAGCTGCCTCCAGGGAATGTGATTATTCAAATACGGGATTAAACGGCGTTTTACATCGCGCATTTTCGGGGCAAGATAAATCCAGCGCAAACCATGAAGATAAAAATATCAACCCAGCCAGGGAGCCTAAAGGCGACGTTGGTCCCGCAACAATAACGGCTCGAAAAAATCAAATAGGTGTGGATAAGCTTGATGTACAACAGTCGGACGAATTTGCTTCTGTCCAGCAGCTACAGACAACCAAATTTCTGTTGCTGCAAACGCTAGCGCTTGAATGTCCAAAGGGATTTGTTGTGGAAGGGGAACGTTACCTGCTCATAAAAAATAGCAAAGCTATAAAGCTGGAGCTTATCCATCACTGCCTGTAAACATAAGCTTCTATAAGCGATGAACGCTGATGGCTTAGCTTGCCCATCAGTTACAATTGTCACTTATGGTATTGCCTGATACTTCTATAATGGCCGCTCTGGCCATTTTTTATTTTACTCCTGCACAGCACTATTTATAATCCTTTGGATTGTTGCGGCTAGGGACTTTGGGTAAAGTGGCAACCCTTTGCAACGGCTACCTTACTATTGGTTCATTACTGCACATATTGGCCTACTAAACACCATGAAAATCTCCCTACCAACAGTGTCGCTTATTTCGCTTTTGCTCGTTGCGGCAATGGCTCATGCGCAAGAAGAACAAACCCGGACTATTCCTGTAGTTGACTCTATTCCGACCATGGTGAAATCGCCCACGGATCCTTGGGAAACATTCAATCGCTCCGTATTCAGCTTTAATGAGCATGCTGATAAATATGTCTTAAAGCCGCTGACCAAGGCCTATGTGCGCCTTACCCCCGGTTTTTTTCGTCGTGGTGTAGATAATGCGTTATCCAACGTCCTGGAGATTCCCAGTGCACTCAATGGACTTTTGCAGGGTAACCTGCGCGGAGCAGCGCACGATACCGGCCGTTTACTGATCAATTCAACCTTGGGGTTGGCTGGCGTTCTGGATGTGGCGCAATACATGAATCTAAAACAGACAGATCATGAGGATTTTGGACAGACCCTGGCGGTTTGGGGAGTGAAATCCGGGCCTTATGTTGTCTTGCCGCTGCTTGGACCCAGCAGTTTGCGTGATACCTCCGCGGTTCCCGTGGATTGGTATACAGATCCTAAAACCTATATTGACCATATCCGCACCAGAAATACAGTACGTGCCGCTTCCATTTTGAATACCCGGGCGAACCTTATGCCGCTGGAAAAAAGTATTTCGGGTGATAAGTATGTGTTTTTCCGCGATGCCTATTTACAGCGTCGCAACTTCCTTATTAACAACGGTAAGGTTGAGGACAGCTTTGGCGAAGATGAGGATGAGGACTCGGGTTTTTAATCCGAGTCTGTTCGAGCTAATTATTGGATGATTTCAACGATTTCCAGGCCCAGTTGAAACCCTGACTCATTATCACCACTGCAACGGGCAACCTTGGCTTTAGCGTGCAGGGTAGGGTTGTGGCCATGATCAGACGATATTTCTACCACCAGGTCGGTTCCGACCGGAATCAATGTTCTTGTTTCTACTTGCATACCACCGCCGCTCAAATCGCGGCATAACCCTTCGATAACACCCTCATCGTGAGAGAGCTTTGCACTGAGTGGAGCACTTATTTTCATGCGGATAAAGTCACGTTTTTCACTAAAGCCTTTATCTATAGAGCTCATATTCTGTCCTCTTATGATTTGTTATCTATCTGGGCTAAGGATGGCGTTGCCAAACACTCACTGAGTGTAGCACAGGCACACGAAAAGCCATGTCATACCTTTGCCAAGGGTTGATTTCATCACACCTTATTCAGCTGCGGTACACTAATCTTGGTTAAGCTAAATACTGCTATGAATTGCTTGCGGGATAAGTGCTGAAAGAGTAGTGTTATGCGCCTCTTAAAGTTGCCCCAAAACCACTGCTGAGAAACACCCCAGATGGCGGAGAAACGCAAAAAGCTGCTCCTCATTGACGACGACACCCTCGTACGTCGCAGCATTGCTGTCTATTTAATGGACAGCGGATTTGATGTGTTTGAAGCGGGCGAAGCCAACCAGCTTTGCGACGCCATCAGAAAATACGAACCGGACCTGGTTATTACCGACCTGCGAATGCCCGGTGCCGATGGCCTGCAGGTACTCAAACAGATCAAACAAGCTGATCCGGACCTGCCCGTTATTATTATTTCCGGAGCAGGTAGCGTGAGTGATGTAGTACAAGTACTGCGGTTGGGGGCAAGTGATTATTTGGTTAAACCCGTATTAGACATAGAAGTTTTGGTACACGCGATTAACAAAGCCCTTGAGCGCAAGGGTTTATTACTGGAAAACCAGCGCTACCGAGAACAGTTAGAGGCGGCTAACCATGAGTTGCGAGAAAGCCTGCGAGTTCTTGAGCGTGACCAGCTAGCCGGTAAGCAAGTCCAAAAACGCCTGATGCCCAACCGCCTGATTACTCAGGATCATTACGAAGTAGCCCACTACATAGCTCCCTCCCTGTTTTTAAGTGGCGATTTTATCGACTATGCTCACATTAAAAAACGTTACCTCGCTTTCTACCTTGCCGATGTTTCCGGCCACGGGTCATCTTCGGCGTTCGTCACTATCTGGTTAAAGCATTTGGTCAGTCGTATGGTTCGCGAGGAGGGCTTATTTGGTGATGAGCAGTCATTTTCGTTGGGTGCCAATCATTTATTGCAGACAGTAAACCGGGAAATCAAAGAGACTCGCCTGAATCATCACCTGACTTTTTTCGTAGGGGTAATTGATACCCACACACAATTGATAAATTACGCCGTTGCCGGACACCTGCCCATGCCTATCCTAAAAACAGCCGACAGTTGCCGTTATTTGGAAGGCTCAGGTAAACCTGTGGGAATATTTAAAGATGTCAGTTGGCAGACCTATCAATTGCAATTACCTGAACACTACACACTTTCGTGTTTTTCAGACGGTGTTCTGGAAATTTTGCCGTCCGAAACCATCCAGGAAAAAGAAGCCCATTTATTGCAAAAAGTTGCTGAATCAACTGGCAGCCTCGAATCCATCTGCAATACTTTACATGTTAAGGATGATGGCGAAACACCAGATGATATTGCCATCCTTACGATTGCCAGAGGTAAGTAAAATGCGTCCCGGTCAGATACTTGTTGCAGACCATGCGGGTATTTACATCATTAAGATGACGGGGGATGTGCGGCTCACGCTGTGTATATCTTTTGATCAATTTATTGATGTCATGCTGGCAGCACCGAATTTTTCGTCGGTGTTGTTTGATTTGTCTGATGCTGAAGCCGTAGACAGTACTACACTCGGGCTTATGGCAAAAATATCGTTACTTGCCCAGGAAAAACGCAATATAACCCCCGTTATTTTAGCGACTAACGCAAGCATAAAGCGTATTTTGGATACTATGGGTTTTGCAGATATTTTCAGGATTGTCGATAAACTGGATGTTGATATTGCGCCTGAAAAACCTTTAACTGAGGTTGAATGTGGAGAGCAGCAGGTTAAAGAAAAAGTGCTGGAAGCACATAAAATTCTGATGGGCTTAAACGAACAAAACCGCGAAACTTTTAAAAACCTGGTTGCCATGCTCGAAAATTCTTAACAATTCCTCGCTGACAACAAACGTCTTTATCCGTTTATATCACTTTCATTTTTGCAATAGATTTTGCCCGCATAAATTCCGCATGTGAAACATAAATTAAATCAGCGACCTTGCGAATGACATATTCTTCATATTTGTTGAGGTCATTATCCGCCAGTGCTAACTCCCACATAGATATCAGAAGTTCGAATTTTTCCTGTTGAGTGCAATGTTGATGTACCAGGGTTGTAAATTGGTGCAGCGATGTAGCCTCAGCGCTTTCTTCTGTGGCGAGCGCAATAAGTTCGGTTAACTGGCCATCCTGAATAGAAAATTTCTGTTTGAGGTGATCTTGCAAGGACTGCATTTCCCGCTCATCAAAAATATGGTCCGCCATTGCGACTTCAATCAATAACGCAGCAACCGCCAAATGTTTTTGCGAGTGGGAGAGAGGCGCAGAGACGCCACCTGCGGGTTGCAGGTGGCGTTCAAAAAACGCGGAGATTTTACTTAACAAAATAGTTAGGGTCTCGCTTAAAGCGCACGTTCTTTAAGCAGCTTTTCAAGGCTGATTTGGTCTTTCACAAAACCACGAATACCTTCAGCTAACTTATCATTTGCCATTTGGTCCTGGTTCATACCAAAGCGGAAGCTTGCTTCAGTTTCAATCACCTTGGCAATTTTTTCACCGGGGTTGGATGGAGACAACACTCGTTCCAGCTTGCCCTGGTCTTGCTCCAATTCTTGCAGCAGGTTCGGGCTGATGGTTAGGCGGTCGCAACCTGCCAAGGCTTCAATTTCGCCGATGTTGCGGAAACTTGCGCCCATAACTACAGTGTTATAGCCGTTTTGTTTGTAGTAGTTGTAAATGCGACGCACAGATACTACACCTGGATCTTCCTCAGGGGTGTATTCTTTTTTATCAGTATTGGCTTTGTACCAATCGAGGATACGGCCTACGAACGGAGAAATCAAAAACACACCTGCATCGGCGCAGGCAGCTGCCTGACCGAAACCGAACAGCAAGGTCAGGTTACAGTTGATGCCTTCTTTTTCCAGCACTTCAGCGGCGCGGATACCTTCCCAAGTGGAAGCTAATTTGATCAGTACGCGCGATTTGTCAGCACCGCCTTTGGCGTAAAGGTCCACCAAATGATGGGCTTTGGCAATACTTGCCTTGGTGTCAAAAGACAGGCGGGCGTCTACTTCCGTAGAAATGCGGCCCGGAACCAGCTTCAGGATCTCCAGGCCAAGACCGACAGCCAGGTTGTCACTCGCAGCACTCAATTGCTCTGCGCTGTTAGTAATACCTTTGGCGGCGTTGATAGAAGAAGCCAGCAGATCCTGGTATTGCGGCATTTGTGCGGCCTTATATACCAAAGACGGGTTGGTTGTTGCATCCATTGGCTTGTATAAGCGGATTGCTTCGATATCGCCAGTATCGGCAACTACATCGGTAAACTGCTTTAGTTGTTCAAGTTTGCTAGTCACAATAGTTTTCCTATAACGGAGGTTGATAAGTCCAGGTTGCCGGTAGGATTATTATAGTCTTTTTGACTCTTAGCCGAAAGTCATCTTTTCCCATAAAACATGTGCTGGATAGCGCTTAATCCAGGGTAGCAGCGAGGCTATCTGGTTATCGGTTAGTTGTCGGTTCATCGGTCAATTGGGCCTGGTTCATGTTCAGATGGTACCTCATTTAGAGAATTCAAGGCCGCTTTTATTACATCAATATTTGCATTTGGCTTGTGTGCTTGCTCGGAAATCACACGCCGAAACCGGCGGGCACCGGGCATGCCTTGATACAAGCCCAGAATGTGGCGCGTGAGATAGTTTAAACGCACGCCTTGCGCGAGTTGTTCTTCACAGTAAGCGATGAACCCCTCAATAACCTCTTCGCGACTTACCACAGGTTTATCCACACCGTAGATACGCTGATCCACCTCGGCCAGTAGGTAAGGGTTGTGATAAATTTCGCGCCCCAGCATCACTCCGTCAATCTGTTCAAGAAGATTTAAGGATTGCTCAAGGGTGGTTATGCCACCGTTAATAATGATTTCAAGCTCAGGGTGATCTTTTTTGAGCTGAACCACTTTGTCATATTGCAACGGGGGAATTTCGCGGTTTTCTTTGGGGCTTAAACCTTTCAGCCAGGCTTTACGGGCATGGACAATAAAGGTGTTGCAGCCGGTTTCTGCCACGGTACGCACAAACTCCAGCATACCCTCATAATCTTCCATATCGTCAATACCAATTCGGTGTTTAATGGTGACTGGAATCTTTACAGCGGCTTGCATGTGGGCAATGCAGTCTGCAACACGCCGGGGCTCTGCCATCAAACAGGCCCCGATCATATTGTTTTGAACGCGGTCACTGGGGCAACCGCAATTGAGGTTGATTTCATCGTAGCCCCAGTCTTCAGCAATGCGGGCGCACTCGGCCAGGGCTTTAGGTTCGCTGCCGCCCAGTTGTAAGGCCAGGGGATGCTCGCTCGCATTAAAATCCAAAAAGCGCTTGCGGTCGCCGTGGATCAGTGCACCTGTGGTGACCATCTCGCTATAAAGTACGGCTTCCCTGGTGAGTAAACGCCAAAAACTGCGGCAATGGGTGTCAGACCACTCCATCATGGGAGCGGCAGTAAAACGGCGGTTAATTGCAGATAAAGTCATTGGCAGGATGGAGTCGTAAAAATGATTGCTGACGTGATTACCGGAGCCGCTTATTATAACCGCAATTGCCCGTGAAAAATGCCTGGATATATATGTCCCTTACCCATATAGATGAATACGGCAAAGCCGCTATGGTTGATGTCAGTGAAAAGCCTGCAAGTGCCCGTGAAGCGCGTGCATTTGCCCGTGTACGCATGCAACCGGAGACACTTGCACAAATTCAAGCCAATAGTTTGAAGAAGGGTGATGTCCTGGCTGTTGCGCGTATTGCAGGTATTCAGGCCGCCAAAAAATGTGCCGATTTAATTCCTTTATGTCACCCGCTGATGTTGAGCAAAGTCAGTGTGGATTTTGAGCTGAACCCGAAAGAAAATACGTTGGGTATTTACAGCTTGTGTAAGCTTACCGGCCAGACAGGTGTGGAAATGGAAGCCCTTACGGCAGCGAGTGTTGCAGCCTTGACGATTTACGATATGTGCAAAGCCATAGATAGAGGAATGGTTATTGAGCAGGTCTGTTTGCTTGAAAAATCTGGCGGATACAGCGGCCATTACCAGCGAACTGCGGAGTAAATAATGGTTACCATTTTGTTTTTTGCCCGGCTGCGTGAGCAATTGAGTTGTGAAAAGACGCAGCTGGAAATAACCGCTCCGGCTACCATCGGCCATGTGCGTGATCTGTTAATCCTCAAGAATCCTCACTGGGCTGAATTCCTTAATAGCGGGAGCTTATTGGTTGCGCTCAACCAGACTATGGCAAAAGTTTCGCAAATTGTCAGCGACGGTGATGAGCTTGCATTTTTTCCGCCAGTGACGGGAGGTTAAATGATCTCCATCCAACAACAGGATTTTGATGTGGGCGCAGAATATAATGCACTTGCCGGACAGGATACCCGCTCCGGTGCTGTAGTGACTTTTGTGGGCCGTGTTCGTGACCTTAACCTGACGCGCGAGGTTTTGGGCTTGCAGGTGGAACACTACCCCGGCATGACAGAAAAATCCTTGCAGGCTATTGTCGATGAAGCATGCGCACGCTGGCCCATTAACCGGCATAAAATTATTCATCGCATCGGAGATTTGCACCTGGGTGACAATATTGTATTTGTGGGGGTCGCCAGCGCCCATCGCGAAGATGCATTTGCCGCTGTCGAATTTTTAATGGATTACCTGAAAACCCGTGCACCTTTTTGGAAAAAAGAACTAACGACAGAGGGAAACCATTGGATAGATGCCCAGGAAAAAGACGCAAAAGCTGCAACACGATGGTAGTTGCGCAGCTCCACATAGTCCACGGTTCAGGTTTTTACTTATTAACCACAACAGGATTGGCCAATCATGCCTGATATGTCTGAATCGCTGATTAAATCTCGCATTACAGCTGCGCTACAGGCGCTCTATGTTGCCGATGCCCTCGCAATGCCGGTGCATTGGTTTTACAACACTGATGATATTTATAAAAGGTTTCCTACAGGTATCCGGCAGTTTGAAGATGCCCCGCAAAAACACCCGCATGATTTTCTAACCTTGCCAGCCACTGTAAACGGCAAGCAGATTGTAGGTGATGTTATTTTAAAAGGAAAACAGAAATATTGGGGTGTTCCCCATCAACATGTGCATCAGGGTATGAAGGCCGGTGAAAATACGCTTAACGCTCACTGTGCCCGTGTAGTTACGCGCACCCTTATCGAAAATGCCGGCTGTTATAGCTCGGAGCAGTTTCTGGATAATTACATTGCCTTTATGACGGCCGATACGCCTCTGCATCCCGATACTTATGCGGAATCCTATCACCGTGGCTTTTTTACAAATCTGGAGAAAGGGTTGCCGCGCAATCAATGCGGTTTGGCTGCCGGTTCTACGGCAAGTGTCGGCGGCCTGGTCACCATTGCACCTATAGTTTTTTCAGAGCTGTTAATTGACCGGAGCCTGGCGCGAGTAAAAACCATTTGCCGTACGCATTTACCTGACCCATCCGGACGAGAAACTTGCAGCTATATGCGATGCCTATGTTGAGTTGATTGATCAGCTTTTGTTTAGGGATGTTGGGCAAGATACAAAACCGCTTATTGCAAAAATAGCGCATTCATCTGCGGGCCTGGACCTTGAAAAACTTTGCCAGAAATATGTTGATGACAATGAAGTTATAGGCACTCTCTATGCAAAAAGTTGTGGCATAGAAAATTCATGGCCGTCGTTACTCTATCTCGCCTATAAATACAGTCCGGATTCCAAAGCCGCCTTGTTGGCAAATACAAATGTTGGTGGTGAAAACTGTCATCGCGGTTCGGTGTTGGGGGTGATAATGGGCTTGGGAAGTGCTGATGGTTTGGAGGACTGGTTTTCCGGTTTGCAACAAGCCAGCATTATCAGGCAAGAGATTACTCGCCTGATCACGCAGTAATGAGCATTAAATAATACGTTTAGCGATACATCTGTCGGGAACGTGCAAGGTAAAAAGTCAGACACATATGAGTTTGGTCCCAGGGCATTTGGTTTTTGAAATCCCACACCTTATGGATGGCTTATGGCGCTGCAAAAATATATTTCATGCGTTGCCAAACGAAATATCCTGCTAAAGAACACTTCGAAGCACCACAAGCAATGCCTGAAAATATTTTTGCATTGCTTGCCGCAGCGAATTTTCCGGTTTTTTGTTCCTGTTCATTTTACCCAAAAAAACTTACGGACTTATACATTCCAGGCAGCTTGCATAAATACCCTGGGGGTCAGTCATTTTCTGGAGGTTTATTAAAGGTTTTAAGAAGGGCGATATTTCCTGTTGCACAGCATTCAAATCTGCCAGGGGTTTTAATAGTGATTTGGGGATCAAGGCTTGCGCATCTTCACTTAACAGTTTGCGGATCAGCTCTTGTTTGGGTGATAGTTTTTGAGTAACCAGTTGCACACTGTAATCTTTTAAATTTGCGCGTACTGCGGCAGCTTCAATAACATCGTTTAACGTCCCAAGATGATCTACCAGGCCAAGCTCTTGTGCTTTTGCACCTGTCCATACATGGCCTTGGGCAACTTCATGGATTTCTGCAATATCTTTTTTACGCGATTCTGCCACCAGCTGTATAAAATTTTGGTAGATATGATCCACCCCCGATTGGATGACGCTGTTCATTTTGGGCGCAAGCGGTCGGTCTATGCTTGCTCCGCCTCCCAGTTCGGTAGTGCTGATGCCATCCGTCGTCAAACCGATTTTTTGCAAGCTGTTTTCCAGGGTAGGAAAGGCGCCGAAAACACCGATAGAGCCGGTAATGGTAGTAGGTGTTGCCCATATTTCATCACCGGCGGTTGCCATCCAATAGCCACCGGATGCAGCAACGCTGCCCATGGAAATAAACACCGGTATATTCTTTTGACGAAGCGCTGCAATTTCTGCGCGAATAATTTCTGACGCAAAAGCGCTGCCTCCGCCACTGTCAATGCGTATGACAAGTGCTTTAATCGAATGATCTTCTTTTACATCCCGCAAGAGTTCTACAAAATTTTCGCTGCCGATAGCACCATCCTGCTGGTGGCCATCCTGAATAGTTCCTGAGGCAACCAGCAAACCGACTTTATCGGCTTTTGGCAGCTTGCGCATTTTGGCTTCTGCCATATAAGAGTGAACACCTACTGCATTATAAAAATTACCTTCATCACTTTTACCAAATGTGTCAATCAACAACTTATCAATCTCATTACGCGACACCAGCTTATCAACCAGTTTTTCGTTGATGGCAAGTTTCGCAGAGTTGCCTTTAACATCAGCTAATTTGATATCCAGATTATTGATAAGTGTATTAAGGCTACCCGATGGTAATTTACGGTTGGTTTCAACGAGATGGGTATATTGCGCCCAAAGTGCGTTCAGCCACTGGGCGTTATGCTCGCGCGATTCGTCGGACATGTTGTCGCGCAGGTAAGGTTCTACATAATCTTTATATTTGCCAGAACGGAATACGTGAACATTTACACCGAGTTTTTCCAGGGCAGTTTTGTAGTAGGTAATATAACGGCCAAAACCGGTTAACTGCACTTCGCCCATGGTGTGTAAATAAATTTCATCGGCAAAGCTCGCCAGGAAATATTGGTCCTGGCTGTAGTTATCGCTGACGGCAAGGATAGTTTTTCCTTTTGCCTTGAATGTGTTGAGCGCTTGCCCGATTTCGCTCATTTTAGTAATGCCGCCGCCGCCAAGATTGCCCAGCTCCAACACAATGCTGTCAATGCGCTTATCATTTGCGGCGCGATTAACGGCGTCTACTATATCGCGCACCAGGGTTTCACTTTCCTGTTGGTCATCTTTCAAGAGCAGGCTCGCTGTATCTATATAGCTGCGCTGATCAACCAGGGTACCGCCAGGTGCTATTCGAAGTGCAAACTTTTCGGGCAACGGCTTTGGCGTACTGTTGCCGATAGCGACTAACAGTACAAGCAGAAAGACAAGAAAAAAGAGATTCATAACTATATTTCGGCAAACGGTAATAATTGAACCTATGCCGCCAAAGAAACGACGGAAAAAGCCACGCGGTTTTGATTGGGGATAATTCACAAGCTGATCCTTTAAAAAAATTAGTGTGATGGCGTATTGTCGATTTGCCAACGTAAATAGGAATCCTGTTGCATCCAGCGACTGGTCATCATGGAGGCAATAAACAGCACAACGATAAGCAACGTCATTAACCAGTCGCCCAGGTTTCCCCGACCCATGACCAAGGGAACTATCCAGATAAAATAGGGCAATATGGCAAAGCACAACCAACTATAAGTACGATATTTTTTTTGGATAAAACCGGGAACGAAAATTAATAAAGGCAATATTTTTACCAGCCACAATTTAAGGCTGCTGTCAGCTGGCAGAAAATTAAGCCAGCTCATCAACAGTAAAAACGCAATATAAGTTACGTGGGTAGTCCACAGGCCGAGGGTGAGCTTTTGGTTAACCTGCGTAAGCGCAGCTTCCAGCTCTGCACGGGTCGGCATTTTATCTGCGGTATCAGGCATGGGGTTGCTCCAGTTGCAGCGCCAGTTTGGCAATGCGTTTGCCGAGTGCCTGGCAAAGTGATATTTCATCGTCACTTAATATCTGGGTGTGGTCGCCAGCGGCTAAATGGGTTGCACCGTAGGGAGAACCGCCGGTGGTTGTCGATGATAATGCAGCTTCGCTGTAGGGTATTCCGGTAATCAACATGCCCTGGTGTAACAGTGGCAGCATCATTGAAAGCAGGGTGCTCTCCTGGCCTCCATGTAAGGTAGATGTTGAGGTAAAAACTCCGGCGGGCTTGCCGATGAGGTCACCGTTTACCCAGGCGCTGCTGGTGCCATCTAAAAAATATTTCATAGGGGCAGCCATATTGCCAAAGCGTGTTGGGCTGCCGAGGATCAAGCCTGCACAATATTTTAAATCGCCCTCACTGCAATAGATGGCACCTTCACCGGGTACGACAGGTTCGGTAGCTTCAATGACGGGCGATACAGCAGGCACAGTGCGTATCCGCGCTTCAATATTACCGGCCAGGGCAACACCGCGCGCAATTTGCTTTGCCATGGCAAGGGTTGCACCGTATCGGCTGTAATACAGGATTAAAATGTAGGGGGTCATGGTGTGCTCAATAGATTAGAGGAGGGTTAATACAACTTCAGACGGGCGTCCCACAACCGCTTTATCGCCATTGATAAAAATAGGGCGTTCAATCAATTTGGGGTTGGCAACCATGGCTTTGATCAGTGCGGTATCACTAAGTTTCTCGTCGGCAAGATTTAAGTCTTGGTAGGCATCCTCCGTTTTGCGCAATAAATCGCGCGCTGTAATGCCCAAGGTTCCAATTAATGCCCGGAGTTGTTTGGCAGTTGGCGGGTTGTCCAGGTAGAGCACTATATCTGGCTTGCAACCACGGGCCTGCAAGAGCGCCAGGGCTTCGCGTGATTTAGAGCAACGTGGGTTGTGGTAGAGTGTTGGCATAATCTTGCATCTATGGAAAAAACCGCATTATAGCCTTATCCGGATGGGGCGTATTTAAAGAGGATGTACTTTTGTTAAATCAGCTCAATCACTTTTATCGTGTTGGACGCCGCTTCCTTTCATTGGTCATGAACCTTTACACCGAAAAGTCTTGCCAGAAAAGTGCCGGGTCGCTGACTTACATGACACTTTTTGCCATAGTTCCCATGCTTACCGTGTGCTATTCAATGTTCTCATTGATTCCTGCCTTTAAGTCTATTGGTGATCAATTCCAGGCGTTGCTTTTCGCCCACCTTTTACCCAGTAATGAGCAAACCATTGCGCAATACCTGAGCGATTTTTCCCAGCAGGCGCGCCAGCTGACGGCCTTCGGTATCGTATTCCTGGTTGGCTCTGCGTATTTTATGCTTAAAGCCATTGAAGAAAACTTTAACGAGATTTGGAGCGTTCCGCGTGAGCGGCGTGGGGTGGCCAATTTTTTACTGTATTGGGCCATTCTCAGTTTGGGACCCCTGCTGCTTGGCCTCGCTATCTTTATGAAAACTTACCTGATTGCCTTGCGTACTTTTTTTGGTCATTACGAGGGGTTAAGTTTTGTGGACTTTGTATTTGCGTGGCTGCCCTGGTTACTTATGGCATCTGCTTTTACCCTGTTGTTTATTGCGGTGCCGAATTGCAAAGTCAGGTTTAAACATGCGGCGATTGGCGGCGTAGTAACACTGCTGGTTTTTGAACTTGTCAAATTCGGTTTTGGATTTATGGTGACCCACTCCAATTTCAAACTGATTTACGGCGCGTTTGCGGTAGTACCATTGTTCCTGTTTTGGATAAACGCCAGCTGGATGGTGATCCTGGCCGGGGCGGTATTGGTACGCAGCATCGAATTGTTCCAGATAAATATGAAAGACCGGGAATACCCGGACTTTTTTGGTTGCCTGTTAGTGTTGTGGCAATTTCACCAGGCATCCTTTAAGGGCAACAGGGTTAGTAATCACGAATTGTTGCACCTGGGACTATCCAGCGATCAATGGCAGCGCGTTCGCGAAGCTCTGCTCTCCAATAAGGTTATTGCCAATACCCAGCAAAACGAATTTGTATTGAGCCGTGACCTGGCTCGCCTGACATTGAATGACATCCGCAATTTACTTGGTGAACGCGACCGCTTGCCACCGACTCAAAAACAGCTGGAATCTTTGCCCTGGTTTGAGAGTGCCCAAAAGCATCTCGGTGAATTGGATGCGTTTGAAACTGAACGCCTGAACCTAACGGTTGAAGCTTTTTTTGAAGGCCGTTAGAGGATTTAGGTATGTGCAAATGACTATTTATCACGAACTTAAAAATAGTCAGGCGAAACAGGAATGGCTGTCTATACTCAGGTTATTCCGTTAACCGTAGCTCCCTAAATATAACCTATGACCATACCTCTCCTTATTTGTGATGATTCCAACATGGCTCGCAAGCAGGTAGCCAAGGCGTTACCAGCGGGTTGGGACGTAGAAATCACCTTGGCTACCAATGGTTTGGAAGGTATTCAAGCTATACGTGAAGGCAAGGGAGAAATGGTTTTCCTGGATCTCACTATGCCGGAAATGGATGGCTACCAAGTGCTCGAGGCGGTTAAAAATGAAGGTTTGGATGCCATGATTATTGTTATTTCTGGCGATATCCAACCCGACGCCCATGTTCGGGTTACCAAGTTGGGCGCTATGGATTTTATCCAAAAGCCGGTCAATCCTGAAAAGCTGCAAGAAGTCCTGCGTAAATTCGGCCTAATCTAGGTTTCATTTCCCTTCCGGGTTGGGAGCTGTTGACCTTGCCTGCTTCAGCCTTTGGCTAATTACTGCGTCGATATTTTTCATTCCCATTCTCCGGATTCCACGCTAGATTGCCTCTTTTTCTTCTCAGCTCGTGGAAACTCCAAATGCAGCTCTCCCGGTTTGGTACAAAATTCAGTAGTAATGCAGGCATAGTCCAGTTAATGGATGACCTGGGTGATGCCCTGCGCACCAATCCCGATATGATTTTTATGGGTGGCGGTAACCCGGCGCGTATACCTGCAATGGAAGAAGCATTTGCGGAAGCCTTGCAGCAAACCCTTCAGGATGAACAGCAAAACCACCATTTGTTGGGTGTATACCAGCCGCCCCAGGGCGACCAGGATGTCCTGGATGCGCTTGCTGAAATGCTCAGTAATGAATACGGTTGGCCGCTTAGCCGCGACAATATTGCCTTGAGTAACGGCAGCCAATCAGCATTTTTTGTCCTGTTCAATATGTTTGCCGGTGATTATGGAAACGGCCTTACCAGGCAAATCCAGTTTCCGCTTGCGCCGGAATATTTGGGTTATGCAGACCTGGGAATAGAGGAGGGTTTTTTTACCTCCACACGCCCCAGTATTGAATTACTTGAAGACGGATTTTTTAAATACCACGTGGATTTTTCCAAACTTCGTATCACCGAAAGCACAGGCGCAATTTGCGTATCGCGCCCCACTAATCCCACCGGTAATGTGTTAAATGATGAAGAACTCAATCACCTTGATCAACTTGCGCGGGAACATCATATTCCTTTGATCGTAGATGGTGCTTACGGTACACCCTTTCCCAATATCCTTTTTGCCGATATCACTCCGCATTGGAACCAGAATACGATCCTGGTGCTGAGCCTTTCAAAATTGGGTCTGCCGGGCGCACGCACAGGAATCGTGATTGCAAACCCAATGGTCATCAGTGCATTTGCCAAAGCCAACACCATTTTAAATCTGGCTTGCGGTAATTTTGGTCCTGCGCTGGCTAAACATCTATTGGCCGATGGGACAATCCTGCAACTCAGCCGCAAGACAGTTGCGCCTTTTTATCGTGGCAAAATGGAAAATGCCGTGCGTATTTTTAAACAATACTTCCGCGATTTACCTTATCGTATCCACAAACCCGAAGGTGCGATATTTTTATGGTTGTGGTTTAAGGACTTACCTATCAGCAGCGAAGAACTTTACCAGCGGTTAAAAGTGCGCGGTGTGCTTGTGATTTCCGGCCATCATTTTTTCCCCGGGTTGGATGAAGAATGGCGGCACAGCCACGAGTGCATAAGGGTGACCTATTGTCAGGATGAGAGTGTGGTAGAGGCGGGAGCGAAGATTATTGCGGAAGAGGTTTCCAAGGCATTTGGTTAACTTGATATGGTCGTCATTTCCGCAGGGCGCCCAGCATTATTGGCATGGCAAGTCACTGCATTCCTGTACAGGGTGTGAGATTTTTTTACCAGATTTATTTTGCATGTGATTTGGAAACTACATTACTTCCGCCAAAACCATTTTTTAGGCGGCGCTGTTAATTCAGCAATTTGCGCTTGTTTATGTTCATCATCCGTAAACCAATAATAATCGTGTTTGGCTTTGGGTTTTATCCAACCCTTGAACGGGGCGATGTGTTCCACATTCAAGACCGGCATGCCGAGTTTGCGGTCGGCATTGAAGCTGCGATTCCAGTCCACGAGAATGTCGCGCTTGGCGGTGGCAATAGCAAGCTCTTCGGTGTGCGCTTGTATCAAACGGCAAGCGATAAAACCGACAACAGGTTCAGTGCGATTATAGTTTTCAAAAAAAATATTTGCGCCTGAAATGACAACTTTGTAATACATAATCATTGATAAATGCGTTCACTTAATCCAGTTCAACATCATTTTTGTTGAAATACAAAGGGTTGGTTGCGGGCATTTTCTGAAAGAGCTTGCTGAAGTGCTGCTGCACCCGCGCAATATTCATAAGTCCCATACTGCTGGAAAAACCAAACCACACATAGAGCCCGTTTAAGTCGCGGAACATGGGTGGCAAATACTTGGGCGGTGCAATAACACCTTCCAGGTAGCGTTCGTAGAGTAGCGGTAAATCATCCAGGGTGACCTTGCCCACAAATAGCATAGGAATAATTTCGGGCACACCCGATTGGATTGCGCTACGGATAAAATTTACATTTTCTACAAATCCTTTTACATAAGAAATATCTTTGGTAAATACTGAACCGCCATTTAAGGTGCCACCGCGAAATACTCGCTGGGTTACGCGATAGCTGTCATGTTCGGTGATGCCTCGCTCTAAAAAATACCGGTAAACGTCACAGAAGTCGGCCCCTTGCTCTGCTAGATCCACGGCCACAACACGGTCGCTGATCCGACGGGCGCGCTGTGGAAAAGAACTGAAGGTGAGGGTTTCCATCAACACTGCCATGCCTTCCTGGATTGCCGTAATGCGTGGCGAACCTACGCTTAACCAGGTGGCCCAGGGCTGCTGGCGGCCATTCAGGGTGGTGCCTATGTGCACCCAGCCTTCATGTACTTCAAGCACTTGTATATCAAGTTCGGAAAACAGTGCACGGCGGTTAATTTTTATGCAATCGCCACCGGCAGAGGCATCGGACACTATGTCGTCGCTGATTTCTACCCGCACTTCACCCACGCCGAAATATTCATTCATTCGCCAATGCAAGTTACTGACTGCTTGCTCCGAAGTAATGTTGTTGGCATAAGGGCGATTGAGATGTTCAACGGCCGGCAATGAGAAAATGTGGCACAGGCGCTCGCCCATTTCGCGCAAGGTTTTGCGGTCGCCTCGGATCTTGTCCTGCGCGGAACCGTAGAGCAACTTGCTGAAATGACCGAACCGGGAGGTACCGCGGGCGCGCAGCAGCTCAATAACAATCTGGTACTGGTCGATAGTGGCGAGCAGAATTTGCGCCAGGGAATCGCTGCGGCCCAGCTCGCGGCGCACATCGGTTTTAAGCTCCTGGAGCTGGTGATAAACCTTATCTGTATCAAAGGCCAGGCGCTGGCGCTGGTAAAAATCAGGCGCTAACCGGGGCAATTCGCGCCCATTGTTCGCGCAGAAGCTGGTTTCGAGTTCGGCGGGCCATTTGATCGCATCCAAAATGCGAATCGGTTTTTGCAGGGCTACCAAGCGATTGGATAAACTACGCAAACGCTCCAGATAGGCTTGATTCGTCATAAGGGATATTCAGTTGAGGGCGATAAGGCAACAAGCAGTCGTAACTGCTGTCATCGACGTTTCCATTCTAACTGCTGGCGCTGCAAAAGTGATTATTCTGGCGGTAAAAAATGGAATTTTAAAGTTGCCTTGTGCCTGGTCTTTTGCCCGGCTCCCTAAACTGCTTGCATCGGCTTCCCCGGACAGCGTAAATTCCTGTCCCTGAAATAGCCTGCTCCAGGGCGCGGGCGGTCAGATAAATGAAGAGATAAGCATGGCGTTTATTGCGCTGGAAAAGCTGCATCAGCTGTACGATGGTTATCGCCGTGTGTTCCGTATCGGAGGCCGCGAGTGGGTTCTCTTGCAGGAAGAAGGCAAGCTTTATTGTATTGCCAACCAGTGTCCGCATTTACAGGCGCCCCTGGCGCAGGCCAGTATTTTCCGACAGCTGTTGCGCTGCCCTGCACACGGTATTGAATTTGATTTGCGCTCAGGGTTGCCGGTTAACCCTTTGAGCTGTCGCCATGCATTGACTTTTTTGCCGCTTATCTATGAAGGCAATCAAATTGGCCTGGATCTTAATTAGCGATTACCGCGATTCAATAATCGAGGCAATATCTATGTGATCGGCCCGCTTGGTTGGTTGTCTGGTGATTCGCACCGCCTGATTGCGGCGCACGTACCGCTCTGCCGGTACTGGCCGTGATGGAAACCCTTGTCAGTCATGGCTGGGCTTAGCCGGTGTTCTTTTGTTGGATATAGTTGTTTAATGTTTTGCTATCAATCTCCAGACATTTTGTCTTGGTTTATCTAAAGGTAATGTTTATGTCATTTTTTGCACGTTTACTCGGTAAAAAAAACCAGCCCAAACCGGTGGAAAAGAAAACCACTAACCTGGAGGCGCTCTCGCCTGAGGCCCTGGTAAATGTGATTAGGGGTGGCGAGGATGAGCAGGTGCGTATTGCGGCCATCCAGAAGATCAGTGACCAGGATACCCTATTAAACCTGGCGGGCATTAAGGGAGCAACAAACGTGGGTGCAACCCTCCAAAAGGCAGCCAGGCAACGTATTGCCGATTTGGTCAAGTCGGGCGAGATCAATGGTGAACAATTGATAGTAACGGTGAAGGATAAAATAGTGTTGTTCGCACTATTGAGCAGCAATCAGCCGTTGTTTGACCAAGTGCTTGACAGTGTGGAGGATGAAAGTGAATTAGCCCGTTTTGTCACTGAAGGTACATCCAGCAAATTACGCCAGCGTGCTGCCGAAAAACTTACTGACAAAAATATTTTGCAGCGGCTTTTGAAAGATGTAAAAACCAAAGACAAAACTGTATTTAAAATCATCAAAGAAAAATGCGATGCCTTTAAAGAAGATGAGAAGCGCAACGCTGAGATTATTGCCGCGGTAACAACAGCGGTACAGTCCCTGGAACAACACAGTAAGTTTCCTTTTGATGGTCAATATAGCGTTAAACTCAATTACCTTAAGCAGCAATGGGAAGCGAAAAAAGCCGATGCTGCGGCTGAGCTGTTGGTGCGCGCCGAGCAGGCTATCGAAAAATGTCAGGCAACAATTGCCGCTATTTCTGCCGAACAACTGGCCGAAGAGGCTCAGCGTAAAGCCGAAGCAAATACGGTACAGGAGCGCCAGGCCCATATCCAGCAATTGCAATCTTTGCTGGCCGCTATTGTCAGCTCTGAGGTGAACATTGAAGAAACGCGGGCGCTGGTTAAATTGCTGGATTCAGCCTGGGAATCTCTGGCTGCTGTAAAAGCTCCATCATCCAGCGAGCAAAAACTGGTGAATGGTTTAAACCGTATTATTGCCGATGAATTAAACCATCATAGTGATCACGGCAGCCTGGCGGTGCACAAAGCGCGTTTTGAGCAGTTGGTGGCAGAAGCATCTGACGAAGCGGGTGCGCATTATCAATTGCTGAAAAAACGTGTTAATGGCTTAACCGGTTCTTTCAAAGAAGATATTCCTGAAGCAATCACCGCAGCCCAGGCCACTTATCAGGATTGGGAAAAAGCTGCCGAGAAAAAAGCTGCCGAATTGCAAGCTGCCCAGCGCCAGATTGCAGGTTTAATCCGTAAAGCCAATGAAACTGTAAGCTCAGGTGTGCTCGGTAAAGCCATGGGAATCCGTCGCGCTATTGATGAAAAGCTGCAAAACCTGGAGCAGCTGCCCAATCATCTTGCCAACCAACTGGAGCAGTTAGATGAAACGCTGACCAAATTACAGGATTGGAAAAGCTACGCCGTATTGCCTAAAAAACATGAGCTGATTGCGCAGCTTGAAGCTTTGGATGGCAGTAAAGAGCATCCTGAATCCCTGGCAAATAAAATTAAACGTATCCAGGATGAATGGCGGGCACTCAGTAAGGGCGGAAAAGACCAGGATCAGGAACTGTGGGAAAAATTCCATGACCTGGCGCAAAAAGTTTACCAGCCGTGCCGTGATTATTTTGCAGAGCAAGCAGCTATTCGCCAGGAAAATTTGAATGCCTGTAAACAATTGGTCGTACAACTTAATATTTACCTCGAAAATCATGATTGGCTGAATGCCAACTGGAAAGACGTAGAAAAAGTCATCCGGGTTGCACGTGCAGAGTGGCGCAATTACACCCCGACTGACCGTGCTGCAACCCAGCCGGTGCTGGCAGATTTTGAAAGAGTCCTGGCAGCTATCCAGCAAAAATTGTATCAAGAGTATGCGAAAAATGCGGCCTTGAAAAAAGAGCTGATTGCCCAGGCCCGGCAACTGATTGAACTTGAAGATTCGCGCAAGGCGACCGATGAGGTAAAAAAACTCCAGACGCGCTGGCAAACAATTGGCGCTAGCCTGCGTAAGGAGGAGCAACAGCTGTGGCATGAATTCAGGGATGTCTGTGATGCGGTATTTGCCAGGCGCCAACAGCAATCCGCTGAGTTTAAAGCTGAACTGGATGCAAACCTGACCAGTGCCAAAACCTTGGTGAAAGAGCTGGAAGAATTAACGGCTTTATCTGCGCAGGCATTAACCGATGCCCGTAAGCGTGTAGATGAAATTCGCCAGGCATTCGGTGGCTTAGGCCAATTTCCCAAAAGCCAGGTCAATGAAATTAAAGCGGCTTTTAATGGTGCTATAGACGCTTTTGAGCGGAAGTTAAAAAATGAGCGCAGTGCACTCAAGCAACAGGTTTGGATTAATTTGTTTACAGCAAACCGTGAAATTAATTGTTACGAGCTTGCCTTGGTAAAAGGCAAGTCACCTGATAGTGCTGAATTGCAGGCACATATTGATGCCATTTCCCAATGGCCTGCCGGTGGTTTAAAAGCCATCCAGCAAAAAATGGCGCGCGCGAATGCCAGTGCGGACGTGCAGGAAAACCTCACTATTTTGCGTGAGCTGTGTATTCGCGCTGAGATCATTACCGATAGCGAGACACCTGCTGCCGAACAGTCTTTGCGCACTACATTTCAAGTAAACCAGTTGCAGCAAAGCTTTGGCCGTAAAATTCAGGATACTGCTGCCGAATTTGAAGGCCTGGTGTTTGAATGGATTGCGGCGGGGGCGGTGGAGGAGCGTGATTACGATACATTATTTGCACGGTTTAATGCCTGCCGTTTAAAAGCTGCCAGCCAGGTAAATTAAAAAAATACTTCACATAACCGGCTTTCTTTTGATAGCAGGTTATGTGAAGTTGAATGAATGCTTGATTGGCTCAATGCTATTTAACTGGCGTCTTTTATGAAATCCATTGCGCGAATACTGAAACGCCTGGTGTTACTAATGCTGGCGCTTTTGCTTGCCTATCAACTCTGGTTGTTAGGGTGGATTTTGTGGTGGAAAACCAATCCTCCGCAGCAGACCAGTTTTATGGCAATCCGCTTGGACGATTTGCAGGAGAAAAATCCGCAAGCAACGCTGCAGTACCAATGGGTTCCTTACGAAAAAATATCTATTCATTTAAAGCGTGCGGTAGTTGCTGCCGAAGACGATAAGTTTTTGGAGCACAGCGGCTTTGATTGGGAAGGTATTGAATACGCCCTTAAAAAGAACAAACGTAAAGGTAAACGCGTTGCAGGTGGCTCTACTATTACACAACAGCTGGCAAAAAATTTATTCTTGTCACCCTCGCGTTCTTACATTCGCAAGATCCAGGAGGCAGCCATTACGGTGATGATTGAAACTTTTTGGAGTAAACGCCGCACTCTTGAAGTGTATTTGAATGTAGTGGAGTGGGGTAATGGCGTGTTTGGGGCAGAGGCGGGGGCGCGTCGCCAATTTGGGCAGTCAGCCTCGGGTTTGAATGCATCCCAGGCGGCGCGTATGGCGGTTATGTTGCCTAGCCCGCGCCGGTTTGAAAAAAGCCTGCCCGCCTATGCTATCGAACACGCGCAGTCGGTGCAGGAGCGTATGCATTACTCGGCTGTGCCTCGCTAAAGGCCCCCTTATTTCAGGATATTCCATCGCCTGCACTTGAAATAAAGCGGCAGATTCCCATGTCTAATCGCGTCTCGTGGTTCTCGCGTGCAGTGGCTTAGGCTATAATCGCGGGCTTTTTCGGGGGTAAATCCACCCCAGGTCTGTTTGAATCGTGTTTTGAGGTGGTTGTAGTGCCTATTTATGAATACCAATGCACATCTTGCGGTCACAATTTGGAAGCCTTGCAACGTTTAAGTGATGCCCCCCTTGTGGATTGCCCCGCCTGCGGTAAACCTGCGCTCAGCAAGCAAATATCCGCAGCCGGCTTTCGTTTAAAGGGCGGCGGCTGGTACGAAACTGATTTTAAGTCAGGTAATAAAAAGAATTTGGCGGGCGAATCAGGATCGGGTAATTCCGGTGCCGGCAGCTCAGTTCCAAAGGCGGCCGATTAGGTTCGCTGCTGCATCGATTGATAACTATTTTTAACAAACAGGAAAGCTCTATGCGCACCCAGTATTGCGGCGCTTTAAATGCCTCTTTTATTGATCAAGACGTTACCCTCTGCGGATGGGTGGATCGCCGCCGCGACCATGGTGGCGTTATTTTTATCGACCTGCGCGACCGCGAAGGTATTGTGCAAGTGGTATTTGATCCAGATGGCAAAGACAATTTTGCCCTGGCAGATAAGGTGCGTGGAGAATACGTGTTGCAAGTGACCGGCAAAGTGCGCGCTCGTGCTGCGGCAACGGTTAATGCCAATATGGCGACCGGCGAAATTGAAGTTTACGGTACTGCACTGACTATCCTCAATGAAGCCCAGACGATTCCGTTTCCGCTCGACTCCTACGCAACCGTGGGTGAAGACGTACGTTTGAAGTATCGCTTCCTGGATTTGCGCCGCACCGAAATGCAGAAAAACCTGCGCTTCCGCAGCAAGGTGACCAGCGCTATCCGCAACTATCTGGATCGCAACGGTTTCCTCGATGTAGAAACCCCGATCCTGACCCGTGCAACACCAGAAGGCGCGCGCGATTATCTGGTGCCTTCACGTACCCACGATGGTAAATTCTTTGCGCTGCCCCAATCGCCCCAGTTGTTTAAACAATTGTTGATGGTGGCCGGTTATGACCGTTATTACCAAATCGCCAAGTGCTTCCGCGATGAAGACCTGCGTGCAGATCGCCAGCCGGAATTTACCCAGATCGACATAGAAACTTCGTTCATGAGCCAGGACCAGATCATGGCAGTGACTGAAGGTATGTTCCGCGAATTATTCAAGAATCTGATGAACATTGATTTCGCTGAAATCAAACACATGCCTTTCTCGGAAGCCATCGCCAAATACGGTTCAGATAAACCGGATATGCGTATTCCGCTGGAACTGGTCGATATCAAAGACCTGGTAACTCAAGTAGATTTCAAAGTTTTCTCTGGCCCGGCGAACGACCCTAAAGCACGTGTTACTGCGCTGAAAGTGCCCGGCGGAAATGAAAAGTTAACCCGCAAGCAAATCGACGATTACACCAAGTTTGTCGGCATTTATGGTGCTAAAGGTTTGGCGTACATCAAGGTTAACGATAAGTCTGATCTTGAAGAAGGTTTGCAATCGCCCATCGTAAAAAACCTGCCGGTACCAGTGCGCGCTGCCATTCTGGATCGCGTGGGCGCTGAAAACGGCGATCTGATTTTCTTCGGTGCCGACAAACACAAAGTGGTTACCGAAGCCTTGGGTGCACTGCGCTGCAAGTTGGGCGCTGATTTGAATCTTTACACCTGCGAGTGGGCTCCGCTCTGGGTGGTAGATTTCCCCATGTTTGAAGATGACGACAAGGGCGGTTGGACTTCTATCCACCACCCATTTACCTCACCCAGCTGTTCACCGGAAGAGTTGATTGCTAACCCGGGTGCTGCCCTGTCACGCGCTTACGATTTAGTGCTTAATGGTACTGAACTCGGCGGTGGCTCTGTGCGTATTCACTCGCCGCAAATGCAACAGGCGGTATTCCAGATTTTGGGAATCAGCGAAGAAGAGCAGCGCGAGAAATTCGGCTTCTTGCTGGATGCTTTAGCTTACGGCGCGCCACCGCACGGCGGCCTGGCCTTTGGCCTGGATCGTTTGATTATGTTGATGGTTGGCGCAAGCTCAATCCGCGATGTGATCGCATTCCCCAAAACCCAAAGCGCTGCCTGTGTAATGACGGATGCCCCGGGTACTGTAGATGAATTGCAATTGCGCGATCTGCATATCCGCTTGCGCACCAAAGTAAAAACAGAAGCTGCTCCCGCAGAATCTGCGGAATACGGTATGTAATAGCGATTGAGATAAAAAAAGAGGTGGGCAATGCCCACCTTTTTTATTGAATTGAAAATCAAAATTCTGAAAGGGAATCTTCATTCCTCCATGGAATCCAGCGGGTTTCAGATATTTAAAGTCACTTGCGGAATGACAATTCCCCAATAAAAGAGGTCGATTTATGGCAGGCCACAGCAAATGGCACAACATGCGTCACCGCAAAGCGCGCCAAGATGCCAAGCGCGTTAAAATTTTTACCAAATTAATCCGCGAAATAACCGTAGCGGCAAAAAGCAGCGCAAATATTGCCGATAATCCACGTTTGCGTGCGGCAGTGGATGAAGCGCTATACAACAATATGAAGCGCGACTCCATTGAAAAAGCGATTGCGCGCGGCGCAGGTACTACCGAAGCAGATAATTACGAAGAGTTAACCTACGAAGGTTATGGCGTAAACGGTGTGGCCTTTATTGTTGAATGCATGACCGATAATCGCAACCGCACCGCGGGCGAAGTGCGTCATGCCTTTGACAAGCGCGGTGGCAATCTCGGTACCAACGGTTCGGTTTCTTACCTCTTCAGTAAAAAAGGGCAAATCAGTTTTGCAGCAGGCATAAATGAAGAGGCATTAATGGAAGCAGCGCTCGAAGCGGGTGCTGACGATATTGTCACCAATGACGACAAATCAATTGATGTCTTCACTGCATTTGAGGATTATCTGGGCGTAAAAGATGCGCTGCTCGCAGCAGGGTTCAAACCCCAGCATTCAGAAGTGACAATGATTCCATCGCTGACAGTATCGCTGGATAAAGAGCAAGCCGAAAAAATCCTTGCCTTGATCGATATGCTGGAAGATCTGGACGATGTTCAAAAGGTGTACACCAATGCTGATATTTCCGAAGAAATTATGGAACAGCTGGATTGATCTAGGTTTTGCTGCATTTTGCGTGGCCTAAAATCGACAATGTCATAGAGATGTCGTATACAGCGGAGCTGAAATTATAGAGTCTTTAGAATTCTAATTACTCTATGAGATCAGAATTATGGATATGCAATTAAATAAGGAAACCCTGCGTCGCGAGCGCGAAATTCGCGCCTGGAGTCAAGGCCATCTCGCCGAGGTGGCAGGCTTGAGTATGCGCATAGATGTATTTTCAGTTAGGAATAATCTACCCATATCCTCCCAACTCTTGCCTCTAAACGTCCACCATGCAACACTGTACGTAATTCCAGTTATTGGTGCACTTATGGCGCTTATCCTCGGTATAGATCCCGGCTCGCGTAAAACCGGTTTCGGTATTATTAATGTATTTGGCAGTAAAACCGAGTACATCACCAGCGGTGTTATTCGTATTCCTGAGGTTGAGCTGGCTGAGCGGCTTAAAATTATTTATGACTCGCTGACGCAGATCATCAACCAGTATTGCCCACAGCAAATGGCTATAGAACATGTTTTTATGGCCAAGAATGCCGCCTCTGCCTTGAAGTTGGGGCAGGCTCGCGGTGCGGCAATTGTGGCTGCTGTCGCCCAGAGTTTACCGGTGAGTGAATATGAAGCGCGCAAGGTAAAACAGTCGGTAGTCGGCAACGGGGCTGCTGATAAATTGCAAGTGCAGCACATGGTAAAAACATTATTGCGCTTGCCGGTCGCACCGCAGGAGGATGCTGCCGATGCACTCGCCGTTGCACTCTGCCATGCGAATACCCACGCGCATTTAGTGAAATTAGCTTCCAGCAGTTTCCGGCGCGGCCGGGTTGTCTAACAGGTTGAATAACATATGATCGGACGTTTGCGCGGCACTTTACTTGAAAAGCAACCTCCTTATTTATTATTGGATGTCAACGGTGTCGGCTATGAAATACAAGCGCCTATGACAACCTTTTATCGCCTGCCTGCATTGGGTACCGATGTTATTTTGCATACACATCTGTCGATTACTGAAAACCTGCACCAGCTGTTTGGGTTTGCCGACCAGCGCGACCGCACCCTGTTCCGCACGCTTATAAAAGTGAATGGTGTCGGCCCTAAATTGGCCATCGCGATTTTGTCGGGAATGGACGCGGACGATATAGCGCGCTGCGTGCGTGACAATAATATTAAAGCTTTGACCAAAGTTCCCGGTATCGGCGCTAAGACTGCAGAGCGCCTGGTCATTGAACTGCGTGACCGCTTAAAGAATTGGGATATACCGGGGAACGATTTGCAGGCACACAACGAAATCCAGCAAATTGCTACTGATAGTGATCTTTATGCGGAAGCGGAAAGCGCACTTATCGCTCTGGGTTACAAACCCGTTGATGCCACCAAAATGATTACAACAGCGGCCAGGCAAAAACCCGAAGCCAGTCGCGAAGAATTGATTCGCCTTGCGTTGCGCAGTATGGCCAGCGTTTAATTCCGGCCAGGCTTTGTAACTAAAAAATTTCATACAGGTTGAATTATGATAGAAACAGATCGCCTGATTGCGCCCATGGCCAGAGAGCGTGAAGATTATCTGGATCGCACTGTGCGCCCCAAATCGCTTGCGGATTATGTAGGCCAGCCGGTTGTGCGCGAGCAGATGGAGATTTTTATCGGCGCCGCAAAAAAGCGCGGTGAAGCGCTGGACCACACCTTGGTATTCGGCCCGCCGGGCTTGGGTAAAACCACCCTGGCTAACATTATTGCCAACGAGATGGGCGTATCCCTTAAAAGTACCTCAGGCCCCGTTCTGGAAAAAGCGGGCGATCTCGCCGCGCTAATGACCAACCTTGAGCCGGGTGACGTGCTGTTTATCGACGAAATCCATCGCTTGAGTCCGGTAGTGGAAGAAATCCTTTATCCTGCGATGGAAGATTTCCAGCTCGACATCATGATCGGAGAAGGACCGGCAGCTCGTTCAATCAAGCTGGATTTACCGCAGTTTACGCTGGTGGGCGCAACTACCCGGGCGGGACTTTTAACATCACCTTTACGCGACCGTTTTGGTATTGTTCAGCGACTGGAGTTTTATAATGTCGCCGATCTCACCCACATTGTTGCCCGTTCCGCCAGTTTGCTCGGCGTAAAAATGGATCAAAGAGGTGCAGAAGAAGTGGCCAAGCGTTCGCGCGGTACACCGCGAATCGCCAACCGTCTCTTACGACGGGTGCGCGATTATGCCGAAATGAAAGGTGACGGAATGGTTACCGCAGCCATGGCTGATAATGCACTCAATATGTTGAATGTTGATGAGCGCGGATTTGATCATATGGATCGCCGTTTGCTCATGGCTATGATGAATAATTTTGATGGCGGTCCGGTAGGAGTTGAAAGCCTCGCCGCTGCCATCAGTGAAGACCGGGGTACTATCGAAGATGTGATAGAACCCTATTTGATACAGCAGGGATTTATGGCGCGTACACCGCGTGGCCGTGTCTTAACCAATAATGCGTATCTGCATTTTGGTATACCCATGCCAAAGCGTTTGCAGCAAGATGCTGGCGAATAATTGATTCGAATAAAAAGTGTACAGAGAATATGGCAACTCATGATTTTCAAATCCTGGTGCGCGTATACATTGAAGATACAGATGCGGGCGGCATAGTTTATTACGTCAATTATTTGAAATTCATGGAGCGCTGCCGTACAGAATTCTTGCGGAGTTTGGGGTATGATAAGCCCGCTATTCTGGAGGATGGTCTATTGCTGGTAGTGCATTCGGCACAGGTTGATTATCATCGCTCCGCGCGCTTGGACGATGAATTACAGGTCACTACCCGATTAATCAAACTCGCGCGTTCGTATGTAGAGTTTCAGCAGCAGGTTTTGCGCAAGCAGGAATTGTTGTGTACAGGAATCATCCGCGTTGCTTGTGTGGATTCCTCTGTAATGAAGCCGCGAGCTATACCAGCGCATATGCATCAACAATTATCACAATTTATAGAAACACAATCTCAAGGTTAATTCCCCTATGTCAGACGCTGAAAATACTATGTCAATTTTGGCCCTTATCGGCCAGGCCACCATTGCAGTAAAGATCGTCATGCTAATTCTGGTTGCAGCCTCTGTGGTTTCCTGGGTGATGATTTTTAAAAGCTTCTTTTATCAAAGCAAAGCAAAAGCCGCCTTCGATTATTTTGAAAAGCAATTCTGGTCCGGGGTAGACCTCAACCAACTTTTCCGCCAGGGCAATGGCCATGACCGGATTGAAGGTATTGAAAATATTTTTCGTGCAGGTTTCAAAGAGTTCACTCGCTTGCGCCAAACTGCGGGTGCCGATGCCGAAGCCATTATGGACGGCGCTCAGCGCGCCATGCGTGTAGCCCTCGCTCGTGAAGAAGAAAAGCTAGACGAAAACTTGCCATTCCTTGCAAGTGTTGCCTCTGTAAGTCCGTATGTGGGTTTATTTGGCACAGTGTGGGGCATTATGAATTCCTTTATGAATTTATCAAACGTACATCAAACCACTCTTGCGACTGTGGCGCCCGGTATTGCCGAAGCCTTGATTGCAACCGCAATGGGTTTGTTTGCGGCGATTCCTGCGGTCTTGGCATACAACAAATTCTCTTCCCGCTCAGCTGCATTGCTTAGCAACTACCAAACCTTCGCAGAAGAATTCTCAACTATTCTTCACCGTCAAGTGCACAGCAAGTAAACGCGAAATAGGTTATTCCCATGTCTGGATTCGGACCGAAAGTTAAAAAAAATCTTAAGGCAGAAATTAACGTCGTGCCTTTTATTGACGTTATGTTGGTGTTGCTGGTGGTCTTTATGATTGCTGCTCCCATGATGACGCAAGGCATAAAAGTTGAGCTTCCCCAAGCGGCGGCTGAGCCTGTTGATACTAAAGATGATGAGCCTATTACCGTGTCCGTTAAAAAAGATGGCGGATATTACATAGAGTCTGGCGGTGAAGGCCTGGGCGGCGACAGAGAAATTGCGCGGCCGCTGCATGAGATCAAAGATATTGTGAGCAAGATATTGACAGCAAAACCCAAAACCCTGGTGTTTGTGCAAGGTGATCGCAGCGTTTCTTATGGTGTGATTGTTGAATTGATGGGTGAATTAAAAGCAGCTGGTGCACCTTCGGTAGGTTTGCTTACTGATCCACCATCACGCTAGGTTGTCTATGAAGCTTGAAAATATATTTTCATTGCCGGTTTTTCTCAGTGTATTGCTCCATGCGCTGATTGTGGCAGCCATTATTTTAAAGTTCGATTTTTTTAAAAAAGAACCCGAACCTTATCAGCCGCATTTTGTGACAGCTACTTTGGTGGACGTTAAGCCTAAAGCAAAACCTATCCCGCAGCAGGTAAAGGAGCAGGTGCTGGACGGCAAAAAAGATCCGGAATTGAAACAGGTAAAACAGCAGAAAGAACAAGAGGTTCAAGAAGCTGAAACCAAAGCACAAGAGAAAAAAATTCAAGAGCAAAAAGAGCTTGCTGAAGCTAAGGTCCGCGATGAAAAACTGAAAAAAGAAAAAGCCAAAAAAGAAGCGGATGAAAAGGCAAAGGCAGAAAAAAAGAAAAAGCTTGAAGAAGAACAGAAGCTGCAAGCAGAAGCAGAAAAGCGGAAGAAACAAGAGAAACAGCGCCGTGAAGAACTAAAAGCTCTGGATGCCGCTCTACAAAAAGAAGAGCAAATGATCAGCAGCACTGTGGATGATGTCAATACCAAAAGCTATGAAGAACTCATTGCAGAAAGGGTAAGGCAGAATTGGAGCAGGCCGCCGTCAGCCCGCAATGGTATGACCACAGTGCTTGAAATTAAAATGTTGCCGACCGGACAGGTTATGGGTGTTCGTGTGGTGAAGGGCAGCGGTGATGCAGCTTTTGATCGTGCGGCCGAACAGGCGGTGAAACGTGTTGATCGTTTCGATGAGGTCAAAAATATTCCGCCGGACATTTTTGAAAGGTATTTCCGTCAATTTTTATTCACTTTCCGACCAGAGGATTTGCGCCAGTGAAACGCATTCTATTGTTCTGCATGGTTTTACTCTCAGGCTATGCTAACGCACAGCTCACCAATATCACCATTTCCAAGGGAATTGATAATCCTACGCGTATTGCGGTGGACTCTTTTAGTTTCTCCGGTGCAAAGATAGCGGAGGATTTATCGGCAATTGTCCGCAACGATTTAAATTTCAGCGGACAGTTTGAATCCATAGATCCAGATCAATTGATTACCCATCCTCGTCGGGAAAGTGAAATTTCCTATCGCGATTTTAAAGCCATAAAAGCCGAATATCTGTTGATCGGCAGCGTCAGCGAGCAGGGTGGCCGCTATACAGCAGGCTATGAGTTGTTTGATGTGGTGCAGCAAAAGCGTGTGTTTATAAAAAGCGAAGTCAGTGGTTCCGAGGCGCAGCTGCGTGATATGGCACATAAGATCAGTGATCATGTATATGAAACCATTACCGGGATCAAGGGAATTTTTTCCACCAAAATTATTTACGTGGAAGCCTTCCAAAAGCCTGCCCGCTATCGCTTGATGCTTTCAGATGTGGACGGCGCTCGCACTCGCTCATTGCTGGAATCAAAGCAACCTATTATGTCACCGGTATGGTCTCCTGACGGTACACGCGTAGCCTATGTTTCTTTTGAAACAGACCGTCCAGCAATTTATGTGCAAACCCTGGCAACGGGCCGTAAAGAACAAATCACGAATTTCAAAGGGCTAAATGGTGCGCCGGCCTGGTCACCTGATGGCCAAAAGCTTGCGATAGTGCTATCGAAGGATGATAACCCTGAAATATATACAGTAGATTTGGCAACGCGTGCGTTTACCCGTATTACCAACCATTTTGCAATTGATACGGAGCCGTCCTGGACAATTGACGGTACGGGTATATTCTTCACATCAGACCGTGGCGTAAGACCACAAATTTATAAAGTAACGCTTGCAACGGGTATAACAGAACGTGTAACCTTTGACGGCGATTATAACGCCCGTGGTCGTGTTTCTCCTGATGGAAAGAGTCTGGTGATGGTCAATAAGCTAAGCAGTCAATATCAGATTGCGGCGCTGGACTTGAAGTCGGGGAAACTACGTATTTTGACCGAGACAAATTACGACGAATCGCCTACTATAGCGCCCAACGGGGCAATGCTTATGTATGCGACCAGTGTCGGTGGTAAAGGCATCCTTGGGGCAGTATCGCTGGATGCGAGAACGAAAGTTCGTTTGCCATCAAAACAAGGCGATGTACGTGAACCTGCATGGTCACCATTTTTTTAACTGTTTTTTTCACCACTAATAGATCTACAACTTGATTGGAGTTACACACACATGATCACTAAAGCAATTAAGCAAGGTTTGACTTTGGCCGTAGTTATGGCTTTCCTGGTTGGCTGTTCAACCAGCGACAAGAATAAAAAGACTGCGGCACCTGCACCTGCACCAACTCCTGTTGTTCAGGAAGAATCTGCTCCTGTTCAATCAGTTGCTAATGTTGTTTACTTTGACTTTGATAAGTACGACCTGACTCCAGAAGCTCGTGCCATTCTTTTGGCTCACGCTGAAAAATTGAAAGGTTCTTCAACTGCTGTACGTTTGGAAGGTCATGCTGACGAGCGCGGCTCACGCGAGTACAACATAGCCCTTGGTGAGAAGCGTGCTAAAGCTGCTCGTGACTTCCTGGTTCTTCAAGGCGTAAAAGCTGCTTCTTTGGAAGTTGTGAGCTACGGTGAAGAGCGTCCAGTTGCTACTGGCCACGACGAGACTTCTTACTCTCAAAACCGTCGTGTAGAAATCAAGTAATAAGAGTCTGGCCCGTATGTTGAAACACGTAATTGCTCTTATATGTTGTATAGCAGTTCCGGCCGTTGAAGCACAAGTACGGGTCGTTGATTCCTCGCCCCAGAGCGTACGCTCTGGGGTGAATCGCCAGCAAGAATCCATTGAACAAAAAACAGAATCTTATAATCAGATTCAATCTCTCCTGCAAGAAGTCTCTGAATTGCGTGCTCTCGTTGAAGAGCAGGGTCATGAAATTTCCCGTTTAAAGCAACATCAACTGGATAGTTATGTTGATCTTGATCGCCGTTTATCATTTTTAACCGGTAATGCTGCTAAAACAAAAGATGCAGAAGTATCTGTAGATTCGACAATTTCTGGCGATAGTAATATAGCTACTCCAGCTACTAATTCCGCTAGCGAAGCTGACGAATATAAAGCTGCCTATGATTTATTACGTCAACGCCAGGTTGACCAATCGTTGGTGGCGTTTAAAGACTACCTTAAGAAATATCCTGCGGGTGATTTTGCTGCTAATAGCTGCTATTGGTTGGGTGAAATTTTCCTGTTAAAAAATCAATTGCCGCAAGCTCGTGATTGGTTTTCAAAATTGCTTCAAGACTTTCCAGAAAGCAATAAAGTACCTGATGCCAAGTTTAAATTGGGCAAGGTATATCATCTGATGGGCGATAAAAAACGTGCTAAACCTTTGCTTGATGATGCAGCAGCCGGTTTGGGTGATTCAGCCCGTCTCGCAAAACAGTATCTAAAAGATAATTTCTAAGTTTGGGCTGAGTTGCATCTACTTATGTAACTTTCGTCTGCCTTGTTTCCCCTTATTTAACGGTTGTTCTTTTGAGCGATATCTGAATTTGTATTGATTCATACAAATCAAATCCTCATACTGCCGCATTCTCTATTTTGCACAATCTGCTGGAGTAAATATGCAAATTTCTGCTGATAAAGTGGTAAGTTTTCACTATAAGTTAAATGATATTGACGGTACTTTGCTGGAAACGTCTTACGACTCAGATCCAACCTTATATCTTCACGGCCATGGTAATATTTTAGCGAGCCTTGAGCATGCACTCGATAACAAAAGTGTGGGAGATAAAATCAAGGTGACATTGACTCCCGACCAAGGTTATGGCGAGCGTAAAGAAGGTGCTGTCCAACGTATTCCCATCAAACATTTACATAATCATGCTACGTTAAAAAATAAATTGCGTCCAGGCTCTCGAGTACTGGTGAACACCCAGCATGGTCCATGGGAGGCAGTTGTTCTCAAAGTCGGTAAATTTAATGTGGATATTGACAGTAACCATCCACTTGCGGGTAAAACCCTTGAGTTTGAGATCGAGATTGTTGCTGTAAGGGATGCTACCCCGGACGAGTTGGCCCACGGCCATGCGCATGGTGCGGGTGGACATAATCACGATTAGATCCAGGCTGTTTGTTCATCGCTATAGAATTTCTGTGCAATTGATGAGAGCAAGTGTTGATTGTTATTTAAATTGGCACTTGCAGGCTTAAAAAATATTTCCTATTCCCAAGTTGGTCGATTATCATCCTGCCCCAGCATAAGCTAGGGATGTAATATGGCATTCATTTCACAACAAGAAACTTCTGCCTCGAAGCCATTGGTTTGGGTTTCTGAGCAAGGCTTGGACGAATGTCTTGTCGACGCCTTGACCCAGGTTGTGGATCGGGGTGCTCAAAGTTTAATGATCCTGTCGTGCAGTGCTAATAACCATTCTGCCACTTATCTGGAACCCGTTCTGCAATCCTGCAAAATCCTTGTTTGCGGGGGAATTTTTCCGTCAATATTCTTTGCTGATACCAAGCTTGATAATGGCTTTATCATTGTAGGGTTTCCTTTTGAAATATCGGTCACCTCTTACCCGCTTAATGAGCTTCCGGTAATTGAAACTGCTGTCCGTCAGCTGGGTGATACTGAGGCCGGCCATTCGCGCGACCTGCTGATATTTATTGATGCAATGGCAAATGCAACAGAGCCCTTTATCAACGGACTCTATGAAGCTATAGGTGGCGGTATAGATGTAATAGGTGGCGGTGCCGGTTCAATTGATTTCATACAGCGCCCCTGTGTGTTTTCTCGAGCCGGGTTGCTGATGAATACTGCTTTGGTGGTGCAACTACCGGTACCCATGCGTTGCGCTGTCGACCATGGTTGGGAAATACTAAGCGGTCCTTATCTGGTTACTGAGGCTGAATCTACCAAAATTAAAACACTCAATTACTTTCCCGCATACGACCTTTATCGGGATCTGATTGAAGGGTCCACTGACTATAATTTTTCGGAACATAATTTTTTCCAGGTATCACAGAATTTCCCTTTTGGGATTTTGGGTATCAATGACGATATTCTTGTGCGCGATCCTATCCAGGTTGATAAAAATGCGCTGCTATGTGTTGGCTCTGTTCCAGTAAATTCCATGGTGTATGTACTGAGTGGAAATGCTGAAAATATTATTCGTGCTGCCGAGAATGCCGGTACGGCGGTGGGCGCAGGGGTCGAGAATGCTGTTGATAGCTCTATGGGGCTAACAATCGTGTTTGATTGTGTCAGTCGCGTACTTTATCTGGGTGACAGATTCTCCCAGGAAATGGCCGCCATCCAACGTGGGCTTGGTGCCGGCCGTATGATTGTAGGGGCACTTTCAATCGGGGAAATAGCCAATACCTCTCGCGGCACAATAAACCTTTTGAATAAATCTATTGTGATTGGAAATCTATAAAAATTATTATGAAAAGAGCCCTCCAGATTATCTCCATACAGCATGAGCTTGCCATGGCGATTGGAAACGGCCTTGACTTGCAAGAAGTCTTACAGTCGTTCATGCGTGTATCCATTGCTCGCTTGAACTTAAGCAGTGCACATTTATTTTTATTTTGCGATGAGTTTAATGAGCCCATCCATTATGTCGGAGCAGCCGCTGAAGGTAAGCTGGTGCACGCCAGCAGTATACCAATCCGTTATCTGGGCCAGCTTTGGGCAAACAACGAAAAGCTCCTCACCTGCGTGCACGATCATCTCAACACCAATGATTTTTTGTCAGTTTTTTACTATGACCAGAAGGTCTACCAGTGTTTTTCTATTCCCGAGCATGGCGTTATTGTTTTTGAAAGTATTTCCGAAATTGAACCCAGCATCCAAAAATCCCTGCGACCTATTCTGAAAAAATTGGCGTTGAGTTGTTATGCATGCCTTGCGCATCAGTCTTTAGAAAAGGAAATATTGGCGCGAAGAAGTGCAGAAGATATTATTGCCTATCAGGCCGCTCATGATGAACTGACGCAGTTGTACAACCGCAGGACGCTTACCGAGAATTTAAAGAAATCCATCTTATATTGCCAGGAAAATAATAAGTTCGGTGCCCTTATTTTTATTGATTTGAACCAATTTAAATCCATCAATGATGTTATGGGGCACGATGTCGGCGACACTATCCTTAAAGATGTCGCAAACAGGTTAAAAAGCATTACGCGGGGAAAGGATACTGTAGCGCGTTTTGGTGGTGATGAATTTATTATATTGCTACCTGATTTGGGTGACTATGAACAGGTTGCAGAACAGGTTGTTAATAGAACGGCGGCGCGCATATTGGAGGTTATTGAAGAACCATTCAAGGTGGGTGATCTGGTTTATTTTGTCAGTTGCAGTATGGGCTATGAAGTTTTTCCTGCGTTAGATCGCTCTTCCTGTGATGTCATTAAAAATGCAGACCTGGCTATGTATGAAGCAAAAACCCAGCGCCAGGGTATCGCAGTGCGCTATAAAGCAAGTATGTCTGAAAAATTGAATTATCGTTCTGCCTATGTGGCAGAATTAAAAAATGCGTTGAAAAATAATGAGTTCGTGCTTTTTTACCAGCCGCAATATAATTTTGATGATCAGATTATCGGTGCTGAAGCACTGTTGCGCTGGAATAATCCCAAGCGGATGCATGAATCGCCGGATATTTATATTCCCATTGCAGAAGACAGTGAGCTTATTCTGGCTATTGGCGATTGGGTGTTGCATGAATCATGTCGGCAGTTAAAAATATTACAGGAACAAAATTTACCGGAAAGCTTTAAAAAACTCTCTATCAATGTCAGTGCCAAGCAATTAGGGCAAGAGAATTTTTTTGATAATATCTGTCGTGCAATCAAGAGAACCGGTGTAGATGCCGGCAATATGACCATTGAGATTACAGAAAATGTTTTAATCAGCCGCGTACACGATGCCATGGCGCTTATCACGCAATTAAGGGATATAGGCATTGCTTGCGCAATAGACGATTTTGGAACAGGTTATTCATCCTTAACCTATCTGCGGCGTTTGCCATCGAGCTTGATAAAGATAGATCGAAACTTTGTACGTGATATACATAAGGATGCTGATAATCGTTCTATTGCCAAAATGATTATCGCACTCGGTGAGAGTTTAAATATGGATATCCTGGCTGAAGGTGTTGAATCGGCAGAGGAGTTGCAATGTTTGAAAGAGTTGGGCTGCAATCAATACCAGGGGTTTTATTTTTCACAACCCTTACCTTTTGATGACCTGTTATCGTTAATTAAATCGCGTCAACCGTCTTACTTGTCTGAAGATGCTCGATGAGTATTTCTGTTGCCTATATCGGTCTTGTTAATCCTAAAAGCCCTGAAAATGTGGGAATGGTTATGCGTGCCGCGGGCTGCTATGCTGCGAGTAGAGTTTTTTATACCGGCCAGCGCTTCGAAAGAGCCCGTCAGTTTTTTACCGATACTAAAAATGCCCATGAAAAAATCCCGCTGCAAGGTACGGAGGATTTATTAGCGACTGTGCCGGAAGGTGCGACGCTGGTTGCGGTCGAATTAGTTGAAGGAGCAACGCCACTGATTCATTTTCAGCATCCGGAGCGGGCCTATTATATTTTTGGCCCAGAGGATGGTTCCCTCACCCAATCAATATTAGATGCTTGTGATCATGTAGTTTACATACCAACCATTGGTTGTATGAATTTAGCGGCAACCGTTAATGTTGTACTTTATGATCGCCTGGCAAAGTCGGTAGGAACCACGATTGAGGATCGGCCCGTTACACAAAACCGTGACACGAATAGTCGCACTCTTGTTAAAAAACTATAAATTGGTAGTGGTTTTAATTAACGCCTAATATGTTTTATTCACTACCGGTTGCCATTCCTGTGGCAGTGCATCTACCAAATACTCCATAAAGGCACGCGTTTTTTGCGTTAACTGATGATGGTCCCGAACACACAGATATATATCCAGGGGTTCAATCTCTGCCGATACTTGCTGGTTTTCATTCGGTAAAAATAATGTTTCCAGCTGGCCGCTTTTAATAAAAGGATTTGCAACAAATGCGGCCAAACGGGTGATGCCTCCACCTGCAACGGTTATGTAGGCTATTGCATCAATATCGTCGCTGATCGTTGTTGCGTGAACATCGGCTTCGTAGCGTAATCCGTTCCGTATAAATCCCCAGCGTAAAAATCGTCCATCAGCAGGAACACGAAAAACCACACAATCATGATGGCGCAACTCTTCCGGTGTAGTGGGTCGGCCAGCTCTTTGCAGATAATCTGGTGATGCACAAAATAATGTAGGTACTGTTGCAATGCGGCGCGCTACTATTCCTTCTTCAAGTTGCGGTTTGATGCGGATGCTTATATCGACTGCTTCCTGGATATGGTCAACAATACGATCGGTTGTAATCAGTTCAATTGCAATACGCGGATATAGTTTAGTGAATGCAGGAATAAGTGGTGCTAAAACATGGCGACCGAAGGCGGCAGTTGAGGCTATGCAGAGGCGTCCTTGCGGTTCGGAATGCAGGTTAATGGCTGCCGCATTTGCTTCGGCTAAATCACTTACAACTGTGCGTACTTTTTCGTAATACAGTTCGCCGCTTTCAGTGAGCGCCATACTACGGGTAGTTCGCACCAAAAGGCGCACACCCAAGTAAGTTTCAAGGCGGGCAATATTTTGGCTTGCAGCCGCTGCACTGATTCCCATGCGTTTGGCTGCGGCCGCTATGCTTCCCAATTCAACCGCTCTCACAAAGCTCTCTATACCGCGCAGAGTATCCATAGCTCATCTTCCTACTGACCAATTTTATTATAAAGTTTAGCTTAGTATTCAGTTAAGTCATACCGGACTACTCTGGTTGGCAGCAGGGCTATAAAGTGATCTCGACAGTAGCAATTTATATCAGGAGAAATGATGTTAGATAAACAAGATGCTAAGCCTTTAAATGCTACCAAGAGCCGCAAATTACCTTCACGTTTCACTGCAATTGTGTTCGCTTTTTTTATGTCTGCGATTATGGCGCTTTTAATGTGTTTAGTTATTACAGCTGCGAACGGTAATGTAGATAATTATTTGGCAAGGGTGATGCAGGCTTACAAGTTGGCCATGCCAGTAGCATTTGTCTGCGTATTGGCGGTACGGCCAATCGTAATGAAGTTGGTAACTCTGTGTGTAAAATGTTAAATGCTTTTTAGTTTCTGCCACACTCCAAACGAAAAAAGGCAACCAGTTTGGCTGCCTTTTTCGTTGAAAATGAACACTATTAGTTTGCGCCCGCCGCTTCCAGGGCAATTACATACTCTTCACCATTGCGATGAGTTTTGATGGTTTGTAAAAAAGTTTTGCCTTCTGGTCCAACAGCATTCAGGTTGCGGCCAGCCTCGGTAAACAATCTGACGAAGGTGGCGAAGTTTTCACCGCGCATACCTCGGTAAGCTTTTTCCAGCAGGTGGAAATCAGCATCTATACCTATTGGTGCGGTGAATTCCAAAAAAGTTTTAATGCGTTCTTCGTCGAATATCTCGCCGAGTACTTTTTCTTTGTCTTTGCGTAAACTCATTTTGTATCTCAATTATTTGACATTTTAGCTGTTTAATTTTTTCAATAGTAATTCATTTAATGCCTGTGGGTTTGCCTGGCCTTTTGATGCTTTCATGGCTTGGCCCACAAAAAAGCCGAGCATTTTTGCGCGCTTGTCGTCGGCAGCTGCGCGGTAGCCTTCAACCTGGGCGGTGTTGGCTGCGAGTATGTCATCAATGATTTTTTCCAGCGCTCCGGTATCGGAAACCTGTTTTAACCCTTTGGTTTCGATAATGGTATCAGCATCGCCTTCGCCGTTGGTAATGGCTTCGAAAACTTGTTTGGCAATTTTGCTGGAAAGGGTGCCGTCTTTAATCCGCACCACTAAACCTGAAAGTAATTCCGGTGTTACGGGCGATTGGTCGATGCGCTGTTCAGTGCGGTTTAAATAGGCTCCCAAATCAGCCATTATCCAGTTGGCAGTAAGTTTTGCTTCACCGGAAATTTTTGTTGCGGCTTCAAAATATGCAGCAACAAATTTATCCATGGTGATTTGGCCCGCGTCATAATCACTCAAACCATATTGCTCAACAAAACGTGCGCGTTTTGCTTCGGGTAGTTCCGGCATTTGTCTGCGTACAGATTCGATATAATTATCGTCAATAATGACGGGTAATAAATCAGGGCAGGGGAAGTAGCGGTAATCATTGCTGTCTTCTTTGCTGCGCATGGAACGGGCTTTTTTGGTATCGCCATTGTAGAGGCGGGTTTCCTGGATAATTTTTCCACCGTCTTCCAATACATCAATCTGGCGCTCAACTTCCAGAGCTATGGCTTCTTCCATAAATTTAAAGGAGTTAAGGTTTTTGGTTTCGGTACGGGTGCCCAGTTTTTCCTGGCCCTTGGGGCGTACAGAAATATTGACATCGAAACGCATGGAACCTTGCGACATTTCGCCGTCACAAATTTCAAGCGAGGTCACAATGGAGTGCAGTTTTTTAGCGAAGGCGACAGCTTCTTCAGCGCTGCGCATATCGGGTTCAGTGACCACTTCAATCAGTGGCGTACCGGCACGGTTTAAGTCGATGCCGCTCATGCCTGCGAAATCTTCATGCAAAGATTTACCCGCGTCTTCTTCCAGATGCGCGTGGTGAATGCGGACACGTTTGGTGCGTCCGCCCTCCAGGTCAAGGTCTACAAAACCGGCGCCGACGATGGGTTCTGCAAGTTGTGTGGTTTGATAACCTTTGGGTAAATCGGGATAAAAATAATTCTTGCGTTCAAATACGGAACGCTTACCAATGTCTGCATTGACAGCCAAACCGAACATGGTGGCAAAACGGAAGGCTTGCTCGTTGGCGACAGGCAAGGTGCCGGGCAATGCCAAATCAACAGCGCAAGCTTGGGTATTAGGCTCTGCACCGAATGCAGTGCTGGCACCAGAGAAAATTTTTGTTTTGGTGGCAAGTTGTACGTGAACTTCCAAGCCGATGACGGTTTCCCATTGCATAAGTCTTTCTCTCAAAACTTTTTCAGTTTAGCTCCGTCATTCCCCAGGGAATCCAGAGACTTTAATTTTTACCACACTGGATCCCTACATGGATTCAGGCAACGCAGGCGCAGGTTGCAGACGACGGCAACTTAATCAATATTCGGCGCAATCTTCCGGTGGAAATCTGTCGCCTGCTGGAATTGATGCGCAATATTGAGCAAGCGCGCTTCAGCAAAGAAGTTTCCGATCAATTGCAAGCCAACGGGCTTATTGTCTACGAATCCGCAAGGGATGGATAAACCGGGCAAGCCTGCGAGATTGGTGGCAATGGTGTAAATATCTTCAAGATACATGGCCACCGGATCTTTGCTTTTTGAACCGAACTGGAACGCAGGTGAGGGTGAAGTTGGGCCGAGAATCACATCTACAGTTTCGAATGCTTCCACAAAATCCTGCTTGATCAAACGGCGAACTTTTTGCGCTTTGCTGTAATAGGCATCGTAGTAACCGGCGGACAATGCGTAAGCACCTACAAGAATACGGCGTTTGACTTCATCGCCAAAACCTTCGCTGCGCGAACGCATATAAAGATCGTTTAAATCTTTGGGATTTTCACAGCGGTGACCGTAGCGAACGCCGTCCATGCGCGACAGGTTTGCAGAGCATTCTGCAGGCGCAATCACGTAATAGGCTGGTACTGATAAATTGGTGTGCGGCAAGCTGATGCTGTGAATACTCGCGCCCAAACTTTCATACACTTTAATGGCGGCTTCAACGGCAGCGGCAGTTTGCGGATTTAATCCTTCGCCGAAATATTCTTTAGGTACACCGATTTTTAAACCTTTAAGCGAATCATTCAATGTCGCGGTGTAGTCAGGCACATCGCGCTCAACACTGGTGGAATCTTTGGTGTCGTAGCTCGCCATGTCGTTCAGCAATATTGCCGCATCTTCAGCGGTGCGCGACAAAATACCGGCCTGGTCAAGGCTTGAAGCAAAAGCAATCATGCCCCAGCGCGATACACGGCCATAAGTTGGTTTAATGCCGGTTAACCCGCAGTGTGCGGCTGGCTGACGAATCGAACCGCCCGTGTCTGACGCAGTTGCGGCCGGTGCCAAATGTGCGGCCACCGCAGCGGCTGAACCGCCGGAGGAACCGCCGGGAACACAGTCAGTCGCCCAGGGATTTTTCACCGGGCCGTAATAGCTTGTCTCATTGGAAGAGCCCATGGCGAATTCGTCCATGTTGGTTTTGCCCAACATAACGACACCGGAATCCAAATAGTTGTCCACGATGGTGGCGTTGTAAGGCGCGATAAAAGTATCGAGCATTTTGGAGGCGCATGAGGTGCGCACGCCGATGGTACAGAAAATATCTTTATGTGCGATGGGCACGCCGCACAATGCAGGAGCGCTACCGGCAGCCAAGCGTTTATCGGCATTGGCTGCCTGCGAAATAGCCAGCCCGGGAGTGACGGTAATGTAGCTGTTATAGGTTTTATCCAGGCGCGCGATGCGGTCAAGATAGTGCTGGGTGACTTCAACACTGGAAAAGTCTTTGTTGCGCAGACCTTTTACTAGCTCGGCAATGGTTAACTGATGCATTCAAAAATTCCTGACATTTTCTGTGGTTTTCCCCTTGGCTCCAATCCCTCTCCCAGGAAGAGGTTAGTAAGGTAAATGCTTGCGATTTGTAATTCCCTCTCCTCCGGAGAGGGGTGGGGTGAGGGCCGGGGGGAAAATTATTATTCAATAACCTGCTTATTCAATAACCTGGGGTACCAGGTACAAACCGTCCTGGACAGCAGGTGCAATCGATTGGAATAACTCACGTTGATTCGGCTCGGTCACTACATCGGCCCGCAAACGCTGTACGGCGTCCAGTGGGTGCGCCATGGGCAATACACCCTCGGTGTTAACGGCTTGCAGCTGGTCAACCATGGCGAGCACGGTAGAAATGCGGTTTGCCACTTCATCGGCTGAATCATCAGAAATAGCGATGCGAGCCAGCTTGGCGAGTTTTGCAATATCGGAACGATCTACAGCCATAAATGGCACTCCACGTAAACTAAACCTGTAGTGGCAGCTTATAAGGGAAAACCCTTGATTTGCCTGAATATCCCCTGCGAAACAGGGCGCTGCCAAATGGGCGCCCAAGTTACCATATTTGGGTCAGGGTTGAAAAACTAGTTTGGGGAAAATTGCGGCAAAAAGGTTTTTTGGGGGGCGGCTTGGGCGCCTGCCGTGAGACACCTGGGTAGGGCTTATTGGTTGCGCAGCTCCAACATTTCCCGTTCAACGTATTTGAGGCGTTCTTCAAGGATAGCCGTGCGCTGGAATTGGCCTTTGGCAAGCCGGATGGCGTTGCGCAGGTGGATTTGTGCCTTATCGTAGATGCCGTTGGCAATAAAGTATTCTGCACGTGCTTCATGGACACCCAGGATATCGCCGTTTAAACCATTCACTTCAGCTAGCAGGTACCATAGGTAATCATCGTTTTTTCGCTTGCGGGAATAGCGTTCCAACAGTTCGGCACTTTGTTTGTAGAGCCCCGCTTTCATGCTGGCTTCAGCAAAACGTATGTTCAAAGGATAGCTTTGCGGGTCCAGTTTCAGTTGCGCTTCCAATAATTCCAATGCCGGTTTGAAGCGTTCTGCTGCTATATCTATATCAGCACTCATAATCAGGTAGGTAACCCGGGTCGGTTCTTTTTCAAGTAGCGGTTTTAAAGTGGTACGCGCTGCATCAAATTGACCTGCACCTGTGTAGGCGAGCGCCAGGCCATAGCGGCTGGCATCCGGGGAAAGGTTGTCGCCATCCAGTTCACTTTTAAAGCGTTTGATGGCTGAGTTTGGGGTTTCTTCAAGTTCATAGCGGATGCGTGAACGCATTAACTGGAACTCCAGGTTATCTGCGTAAACCCGTCGCGGATTGGCCATGGCGCGGTTACGGGCATCGGCTACCCGACGTTCGGTTACCGGGTGAGTCAAAAGATATTCTGGCGGACGGCGGCTGGAGCGAGTGGCATGCAGCATTTCTTCAAACATGTCCGAGGCGGCATAGGGATCAAGCTTGGCTTGCAACATGGTCTGCATACCTATACGGTCTGCTTCCTGTTCATTTTCGCGGCTGAAACGCAGGCTGGATGCTTCAGCGGCGGCCTGGGTTGCCATAATCGCGGCCATGCCGCCATCGCCGTTGCTATTAGCGGCCAACACCAGGCCTGCCAGCATGCCCGCAATCATCGGCATCATCATGTTTTTTTGCTGTTCCAGGCGCCGGGCATAATGGCGTTGGCTCAGGTGGCCCATTTCGTGGGCAATAATGGCTGCAAGCTGGTTTTCGGTTTTGGCGTAATTAAAAACACCGGTGTGTACACCCATGATGCCGCCGGGGATGGCGAAGGCGTTGAGGGTATCGTTTTTAACCACGACCAAATCAATACGTTTTTCTTCAAGCTGGCTATAAGGTAAAAGTCGGTCTATAAGACCTTCCAGGTAATCAATTACCAGCGGGTCGGACGATGTAGGTACCTGGCTGCGGTAATATTTGAGGGCGCGCTGCCCCAGTATTTTTTCCTGGACCGGAGAAATCATAGCCGAGCTGGTATCGCCCAATACCGGAAGTTCCACTTCAGCCCATGCGGCAGCTGCGCTGGCTAGCAGGCCGGCGGCAAGAAAAAGCTGTCGGATAAATCGGCTCACAGTAAACTCCTGATCGTCTAAGCTAAGGTGGGCAGGCTATGGCGGGGCACTCTAGCGTTTTTGCAGCTCAAAGGCTACGTAGGTAAGACAGCTTTGAGCGTAAAAATACACATTAGTTCGTCATCTGAATTATGATTAAGACCCGTCTTGCGGTAAGTTAGTGTTTTTTGATTGGCGCTTAAGGTAAAAATTTGAAAGATCCAGCACCCGGCATACCTCCTGAGCTTGCGGCAGTAGAATCTCCATCAGCGCTGAGCTGTCCCGTTGATATGGAAGTAGATGCCCGCCAGCTGGCGTGCCCCTTACCCCTTCTCAAAGCCAAGCAAGGCTTGCGCAATGTTGCCGATGGCGGATTGGTACGGGTGCTGTCGACCGATAGGGGTTCATTAAAGGATTTCGTTTCTTTTGCTCATTTGACCGGACATAATCTGGAAGGCTTTTATCAGCAAGATGATTACTATTGCTTTGTCCTGCGCAAACCTCCGGGCAAGGTGATTTTGAAATAGTGTTGAGATGCTTATGTTAAATGCTTTGTGTGTGGATGCCTGAATGCAGAAGCCATCCTCGAAACCTTTTCAGTGTCAGTATATATTGATCTTATTGGCGTTGCTGTTGACCGTCTCGGCGCGGGCGCAGCCTGTGACTGCCCCGCCTGTAAGTTCTCTACCTGTGAGTGTGTTAAACGTATCGCCGGTAAACAAAAGTGAGAACGACAATCGCGAGTATCGCTACATTACCCTCAGTAATCATTTGCGGGTATTGCTTATCTCTGACCCTGCAGCTGAAAAGTCCGCTGCTGCCTTGAACGTGCACGTTGGCAGCCATCAAAATCCTAAAGACCGTGCGGGGCTCGCCCATTTCCTGGAGCACATGCTGTTTTTGGGAACCGAAAAATATCCAGAGCCGGGCGCGTACCAGGATTTTATCAGCCAGCATGGCGGCACCAACAACGCCTATACTGCCGAAGAAAATACCAATTATTTTTTTGATATTGAACATGTCTCACTGGAACCGGCACTGGATCGCTTTGTACAATTTTTTGTTGCGCCTTTATTTGATGCTGCTTATGTCGATCACGAAAAAAATTCGGTACATGCAGAGTATCTCGCCAAAATTAATGATGATGGTCGGCGAGAGTGGGATGTGTATCGCAGCCTCTTTAATCCGGAGCATCCGGCAGCAAGCTTTTCGGTCGGTAACCTTGAGACCTTGGCGGATCGGGAAGGGCATGCAGTCCGCGATGACTTGCTGGCGTTTTACCAGCAATATTATTCAGCCAACCTGATGACGCTTGCAGTCCTGGGCAATCGCAAGCTTGATGATTTACAAAAAATGGTTGAGCCCCGGTTTGCGCTTATACCTAATAAAAACAAGGTAATTGCTGCCAATTATCCCCCTCTGTTTGCTCCCAAAAGCTTGCCGGCCTCTATTGCCATCAAACCACTTAAAGAGTTACGCCAGCTCACCCTGGCCTTTCCCGTTCCCAATTATTCAAACCGTTATAAAACCAAACCGCTGGAATACCTGGCGCACTTTTTAGGCAACGAATCCTCCGGCAGTTTGCTCGCCTTATTAAAAGGTTTGGGTTGGGCAGAATCCCTGAATGCAGGGGAGATTTACCGCAGCCGCAACGAAGGTTTGTTTGGCGTGACCATCAAGCTCACACCGTCAGGTGTAAAAGCAAAGGACCAGATTGTCTCTGCTGTATTTGATTACCTTAAGATCACCGCGGCGCGCGGCATAGCAGAATGGCGTTTTACTGAAATGCAACAGATTGCGGAGCTTAATTATCGCTTTCGCGATAAACCGGCCGCGATTGATTCTGTGATGGAACTGGCGCAGTCAATGCAAGACTATCCGGCACAAGATGTTTTATGGGGCAACAGCGCATTCAGCGTTTATGACGACACTTTGTTAAAACAGGCTTTGGGTTACCTGCGAGCAGACAACATGCTGGTTGCATTAGTTGCACCCGATGTCAGCACCCAGACCACTTCACAATTTTACGGTACCGCTTATAACCAAAGCTCGCGTATTCCTGCCGTGCTTGATCTGAAGCCTGCCTATCACCAAAAACTCTGGCTGCCCGAGCGCAATCTTTTTATTCCCAAAAACCTGGTTATAAAAGCGCCTTCAATGTTGCCCGTACAAGACGGGGCTGCGAGCAAGAATGTTCCCACCCTATTGGTGAATAATGAAGATTTGAAATTGTGGTTTCTGCAAGATAAAAAATTTCACTCACCCAAAGCCGAGTTGAACCTTCGCTTTAAATTGCCGGTGCTGAATAACTCTATTGAGAATGCCGCGCGGACACAATTATTTGCAGCCCTTATTACCGATCAGTTGAACGAATATTCCTACCCTGCCAGCCTTGCCGGATTAAACTTCAGCCTGACCGCAAATGCCCGTGGCCTGGATGTTAATGTATCGGGCTATACCGATAAACAAAGCCTGTTAATGAATAAAATCCTGGCGGCAATTTCGCAGGCAGATTTTGTCCAGGCACGGTTTGATACAGTAAAAGAAAACCTGCTGCGCGAATGGCGCAATGAAGATAGAAACCTGCCCTATAGTGTCCTCGCTAAAAAGGTAGCGCGTTTGCAATACCTGCCCTATTGGGGTGTAAAAGAATATGTAGATATTTTACAAAAAACATCGTTTGAGCAATTTAAACAATTCTCTTCCGATATGTTGCGCGGCGCAAAGCTGGAGACTTTATATTACGGTAACTTATACCCGCAGGATGCGATTAAACTCTCCGCTGTTATGGAACACCAGCTGCTGAAAAAGCATTCCAAGCGTTTACCACAACTGGCAAAAGTGCTGCGCTCAGATAATAAGGATAATAAATCCTGGCTCTATATTTATCCCCTGGAACATAACGACCATGTAGCTGAGTTATATATACAGGCGCTTGCTCCCTATATGGATGATGTGGCCCATATGCAGCTGCTCACGCAAATACTGGAGCCGCGTTTTTACAATCAGCTGCGCACCGAAAAGCAGCTGGGGTATGTGGTAACTGTATTTTCCATGCCCATGCGCAATGTGGAGGCGAGTTTCTTTGTGGTGCAATCACCCAATGTGGGTGCCACTGTATTGGTGGATGAGATACAGAATTTTCTCACCGGTGCAGCTGCCGGGCTGACAGAGCATTTTAATGAAAATAAAGCGGCACTGCTTGGGCGGTTGCGCGAACCCAGTGTCTCGTTGACAGAGCAGTCAGAAAAATTCTGGTTGAGTATTTTATTAAACGATTATGGTTTCAACCGGGAGCAGGAGTTGATCAATGCGGTCAATAAAATTACACCGGAATCCCTGCGTAAATACTATGAGTCAGCGTTTTTACAAAAAAATCGCCGACTTTGGCTGTCAACAGAAAAACTGGATAACCAGAAAGAGTTTGAGGTCATCCAAAACGTGGCAGACTACCAGCAAAAACAACAGGGTTATTTGCAGCCATAGCGCCGAATACAGCGTGAAATAATGGCGCCTGGAGACAGCAAGATTTTGCTTTTATTGCTTGGAGAATCCAAAAAAATCAGGTAATAATGCCAGCCCTGATTTTCCATCGCTGTTAAGGGTAGGGATGTAGAGTTTATTTTGCACAATTGCAATCATGTCGCTCGTTTTTGCCCCTTTATTGTGCTTGTCGAGTTAATACCCAAAAGGCTAAGGGCTGGTAAAAAAACGCCATTTATGTAAAAATTTGGCGCTTTTTCGATACAACCACAAGGAATTCTCCGCCGCTAACCCAGCAAAATCAATGCCTTAGGGTAGTAGGGCGCGCGGGCACCCCAGTTCCAAATTCCTATATTAAAGATACTACTACGTTGAATATGCGCCACAAGCGCATGGTTGAGGAGATTTGAATGCTACATGATATTGATGCCATTGAGACCAAAGAGTGGCTGGACGCCTTAAAGTCGGTTGTACGTCATGCAGGAAAAGAACGTGCAGCTGAATTACTAAAGACCCTGTCAGAATCTGCGGTTAACCAAGGCATTGAACAGCCTTCATCTATCCGAACCCCCTATCGCAATACCATCCCCGTTGAAAAAGAAGTCAGTTATCCCGGCGACGTAAAAATGGAGCGCAAAATCCGCTCAATTATCCGCTGGAATGCTATGGCTATGGTCATGAAGGCCAATGATAACGACGAAGGCCTGGGCGGCCATATTGCCTCATTTGCGTCTTCTGCCACTTTGTATGATGTAGCCTTCAACCATTTTTTCCGCGGCAATGATGGCGATGTCCCAGGTGACCTGGTGTATTTCCAGGGCCATGTATCACCCGGTATGTATGCCCGTTCTTATGTGGAAGGGCGTTTGAATGATACCCATTTGGATAACTTTCGCCGCGAAGTAAACGGCGGTGGCCTTTCATCCTACCCTCATCCATGGCTGATGCCGGATTACTGGCAGTTCCCAACCGTCTCTATGGGTTTGGGGCCTATTAAAGCGATCTATCAAGCGCGTTTTAACCGTTATATGGAAGCGCGTAGCCTCACACCGGCCAGTGACCGTAAGGTCTGGGCTTTCCTGGGTGACGGCGAATGTGATGAGCCGGAAAGCCTGGGAGCTATTTCACTCGCCGCGCGAGAGAAGCTCGATAACCTGATTTTCGTGATCAACTGTAACCTGCAACGTCTGGATGGCCCGGTACGCGGCAACGGCAAGATCGTGCAAGAGCTGGAAGGTGTATTCCGTGGTGCAGGCTGGAATGTCATCAAAGTTCTGTGGGGTGCCGGTTGGGATCGCCTGTTGGAAAAAGACAAAACCGGCTTGCTGCAAAAGCGCATGGACGAAGTTGTCGATGGTGAAATGCAGAATTACAAGGCTAACGGCGGTGCTTATACCCGCGAGCATTTCTTCGGCAAATACCCTGAGCTGCTCGAATTGGTAAGTGATATGACCGATGAGGACATCCTGTATCTCGCCCGCGGCGGTCACGATGTCAAGAAGGTTTACAACGCTTACCACAATGCCGTAAACACCAAAGGCCAGCCGACCGTTATCCTTGCGCAAACCGTTAAAGGTTATGGCATGGGTTCATCGGGTGAAGCTATCAATAAAACCCACTCTGCCAAGTCGCTGGCCGTGGAAGACCTGAAGAAATTCCGCGACCGTTTTGAATTGCCGATCAAAGATGAAGATTTGGCAGCGCTGCCCTACTATCGCCCCGCAGAAGACAGTCCCGAGATGCAATATATGCGCTCGCGTCGCACGACGCTGAACGGCTACTTGCCTTCCCGTAAAGCGGATTTTGATCCGGTTGTCGCGCCTGCCCTGGAAGCTTTTGCTGCCCAGCTGAAAAGTACCGGCGAGCGTGAAATCTCTACCACTATGAGCTTTGTGCGTATTTTGTCTTCATTGGTTAAAGACAAGCAAATCGGCAAGCAAATTGTCCCTATTGTGCCTGACGAAGCTCGTACCTTTGGTATGGAAGGTATGTTCAAGACTATCGGTATTTACTCATCTGAAGGCCAGAAATACACCCCGCACGATGCAGCCCAGATGATGTCATACCACGAATCTGCCACCGGCCAGATTCTGGAAGAGGGGATTAATGAAGCCGGTTCTATGGCGTCCTGGATTGCAGCGGCCACGGCCTACAGCAATTACCGTGTACCCATGATTCCGTTTTACATCTATTACTCCATGTTCGGTTTCCAACGTATCGGTGACCTCGCGTGGGCAGCGGGCGATTCACAAGCGCGCGGTTTCCTGTTGGGCGCGACTGCTGGCCGTACCACCTTGAATGGCGAAGGCTTACAACACCAGGACGGCCACAGCCACGTTATTGCCAACACTATCCCTAACTGCCGTACCTATGATCCGACCTATGCCTATGAATTGGCGGTGATCATCCAGGACGGTATCAAGCGCATGTACCAGGACAAGGAGAATGTGTTCTATTACATTTCCTTGATGAACGAAAACTACCAGCATCCGGATATGCCGGCCGGTGCAGAAGAAGGTATTATCAAAGGTTTATACCTGCTTGAGCAGGGCACAGGCAAAGCCAAAAACCGCGTCCAGCTTTTGGGTGCAGGTACTATTTTGCGCGAAGTACGTTTTGCTGCGGACATCCTGCGTAAAGAGTTCGATGTTGAAGCTGATGTGTGGAGCGTAACCAGCGTCAACGAACTGACCCGTGACGGTCAGCGTGCGACTCGCTGGAATATGCTGAACCCAACAGCAGCGCAGCGCAAACCTTACATTACCCAGCAGTTGGAAGGCCGTGATGGTCCGTTCATCATCTCTACCGATAACTTAAAAACCTATTCCGAACAGCTGCGCGCATACATTCCCGGCACTTATACTGTGTTGGGTACCGAAGGTTTTGGTCGTAGCGATACACGTTCGCAGCTGCGTCACTTCTTTGAAGTTAACCGTTATTTCGTTGTGATAGCTGCACTTAAATCTTTGGCTGACCAAGGCAAGATCAAGCCGGATGTAGTTGCCAAGGCAATTAAGAAGTTTGGTATTGACCCCGATAAAGCAGACCCGGTAAGCGTTTAATTATTCAGTCGCCCTCCCATAAGGAGGGCGTTCTGCATCTGCATTGAATACAAATTTGATCGATGAAATGCTCTTTATAAAGGGCGCATTAAGTGAGGATAACCAGTGGCAATTCAATCAATTAAAGTCCCCGATATTGGTGGCGCAGAAGGCGTTGAAGTTATTGAAATTTTGGTAAAAGTAGGCGATGTGATCGCGCAGGACGACTCCATTGTGGTACTTGAAACCGATAAAGCTTCAATGGAAATCCCTGCCAGTGTGGGCGGTAAGGTTGTCGCTATTAAAGTGAACCTGGGTGATAAGGTTTCTGAAGGCGGTGTATTGCTGGAAGTAGAAGCAGAAGGCGCTGCCGCAGAGCCTGTACCGGCCCAGACAGCAACGCCTGTACCGGCTGCTGCTCCGGCAACCGCTACACCGACGCCTTCCGTTGCACCTGTTGCAGGTTCTGATGTCACTTTATCGGTACCCGACATCGGTGGTGCAGAAGGCGTAGAAGTTATTGAAATCAGCATTAAGGTTGGCGATGAGGTCGCCCAGGGCGATTCGCTGATCGTATTGGAAACCGATAAAGCGTCTATGGAAATCCCCGCCGAGGTAGCGGGTAAAGTGGTGAGTATTGCCGTTAAGGTGGGCGATAAGGTTTCTCAGGGGGCAGCCATTGCCATTGTCGCCACTACCGGTGGCGCTATAGCCACGGCGCCAGCACCTGCAACTGCCGAGACACTTGCCCCCGCTGCCCCTAAGACCGCTGAAGCATCCGCAGGAACCCCAAAAGCAGAAGCCCTTAAAACTACCGCTTCTGTAGCAGAAGAGGTTGTGCAGACTGGTGATGTATACGCCGGTCCGGCTGTACGTAAACTTGCCCGTCAATTGGGTGTGGATTTAGGCAAGGTATCGGGCTCAGGTCCACGCGGTCGCCTGCAAAAAGATGATGTTCGCGGTTATGTAAAACCTATAGTGCAAGCTGCCCAGTCCGGCGCATCTATAGGTGGGTCAGGCATTCCTGTGCTGCCTGCGATTGATTTCTCCAAGTTCGGCGAAATTGAAATCGTCAAAATGAGCAAGATCAAGAAGATCACCGCTGAAAGCATGACTCGCAGCTGGTTAAACGTTCCGCGCATTACCCAATTTGATGATGCCGATATTACCGATCTGGAAGCATTCCGTGCCGGTATGAAAGCCGAAGCTGAAAAGCGCGGCAGCAAATTGACCCCATTACCCTTTATCGTAAAAGCCGTTGCGGCAGCCTTGGTTGCAGAGCCATCGTTCAATGTGTCTATGCATCACGATGGTGAAAGCATTGTTCACAAGAAATTTGTTCACATCGGTATCGCGGTTGATACCCCGAACGGTTTGATGGTTCCTGTAGTGCGTAACGCTGATAAAAAAGGCCTGTGGGAATTGACCGATGAAATCAATGCTTTGGCAAAAAAAGCGCGTGAAGGCAAATTAATGCCAAACGAAATGCAAGGCGGTTGTTTCACCATTTCCAGTTTGGGTGCAATGGGTGGAAACGGTTTTACACCTATGGTAACGGCACCGAGTGAGGTCGGTATTTTGGGTGTTTCGCGTGCGCAAATGAAACCAGTGTGGAACGGTAAGGAATTTATTCCGCGCAATATGCTGCCGCTATCGCTCTCTTATGATCACCGCGCCGTTAACGGTGCAGATGCCGGTCGTTTTATGACTTACCTCACGGGTGTTATCGGCGATTTACGTCGTTTATTGTTGTAATGCATATGACGTAATCTGTATTAAAAGGCCAGCATTGCTGGCCTTTTTTTTCTGTGCCAGCGTGGCAACTGTGATGAAAAAAAGAATCCCGGGATGAATGTATACATTCTGTCAATCCCGTTCAGGATCTGCAGAGGTAGTTTTCCGATACAATAATTTTTTGAACCATTTCAGGTTGTTAACTAACAAACCTACGCATAAAAGCCCTAATAATACTCCCATGGAATTTGCGCTGATATCCAAAAGATCAAACGTGCGGGGCGGTAAAAAATGCTGGCCAATTTCTATGGCTACGGAATAAATAATAAGAAAAACCGCGCGCTGCCAAAAGTGCCACAGTGGAAAGGCGAAGCTGATTGAAATGGCTGCCACAAAATAACCGCTGCAATGCATGAGCTTGTCGTTAAACATGGGAACCGAATTTTCAGGGCTGGGGGTCAAGCCGAGGTAGGTAAATGCGACGAGCACAATCAAAAATTGCAGTAAACAAAGCGGGCGCCAAATCGACATAAAAAACCCTGATTAGTAAGTTACGTGCAGGATAGCATTAAGTGTTTTGGCGTAGGGTTACAAGCCGACAGCTACCGGAAAATTATTTTACCAGTGCCGCCAGGGGCTCTGCGGCATACAGATCCTGGGGTGTATTGATGTTAAAGAAAGGGTCATAGGCATCAGCCGCGAAATCAACGTGGGCGGGTTTGCAGGCTTCCATCCAGTCTTTTAAGCGAGGCGCTTCACCGGTGGCAAGCTGTGCTTCAATCGCGTCCTTCAACGAGATATGCCACAGCGCAAATACGGGGTGAACCTGTTGCCTGGAGGTGGCAATGACGAGCGGGGCCGAGGATTGCTGTGCTGCCGCCAGTAATTTGTCCGCAAGGTCAGCAGGGAAGAAGGGCGTATCTGAGGCGATACTGAGCAACCATTGCGCCTGGGGCGTGTTGGTTTGCATCCAACCAAAGGCGGCGTGAATGCCGGCCAGGGGACCAAGGTTATTCGGATAAATATCAGCGACTACCGGCAGGCGTGTGCGTGCAAAGCGCAAGCTGTTGCCATTAGCGTTGAGCAGGAGCTTGGCAACCTGGGGTAGCGCACGGTCAATGGTGCGTTGCAGTAAGGTCTTACCAGCCAGGGGCAAGAGACATTTATCACCGCCACCCATACGCCGGGCAAGACCGCCAGCCAGGATAACACCTACAACGGATTCGGAAGCTTTCATAAGTGATTTATAACACCTGATGTGTGAACAAGGCGAGAATATCTTGCGGATTTATAACGCTTCTCCTACAGACGAGCTGGACCTGGGATAAAGTGGCGTACAAAGTTACATTTCTCGCGCTTTAGTTTAGCTGTTGGATGACCCGGTTGCTCAATCATTTTCACCTTGGAATCTATCTTTTTAAGTTACGCATAAAAAACTATTAAACAGATAATTATAATTGATTTTAATTAAACATTGTTTTTGCCTAACATGGGTATTGTCGTCAGACGCATCTATATACACACAATGTAAGGGCAGACTCCATGACCAAAACCACTTTAACTACATCAGCCGGTATACCCGTCGCAGATGACAATAACAGTATCAGTATCGGCCCGCGTGGCCCTCTGACTTTTGATAACCATTACCTGTTTGAAAAGCTGGCGCACTTTAACCGTGAGCGTATTCCTGAGCGGGTGGTGCATGCGCGCGGCACTGGTGCCTATGGCCATTTCACCCTGACTAAAAGCTTGAGTGATTACACCCTTGCGGATTTTTTACAGCGCGAAGGGGACAAAACCGAAGTATTCCTGCGCTTTTCAACGGTTGGCGGTGGTCAGGATTCCAGTGATTATGCGCGCGACCCACGCGGTTTTGCCGTTAAGTTTTATACTCGCCAAGGCAACTACGATATTGTTGGCAATAACACACCGGTGTTCTTTTTAAACGATCCGATCAAGTTCCCGGATTTTATCCACTCACAAAAGAAGAATCCGCAAACCAACCTGCCTGACCCGGCGGCGGCTTTTGAATTCTGGGCCAATCATCCGCAATCCTTGCACCAGATGACGATCCTTATGTCAGACCGCGGTATACCGCTGTCATATAGGCACATGCACGGTTTCAGCTCGCACACATTGAGCTTGTGGAACGACAAGGGTGAACGCTACTGGGTGAAATGGCATTTTAAGACCAACCAGGGCATCAAAACCGTGACTGCGGAAGAAGCGGTACGATTAGCTCCTTTCGGCGCCCAACAGGATCTGGTAGATGCCATTGAACGTGGAGATTTCCCCAGTTGGTCAGTAAAAATCCAGGTCATGAGCCAGGCGCAGGCTGAAACTTATGCTATCAATCCGTTTGATCTGACCAAGGTCTGGCCGCATAAGGATTTTCCGTTGATTGATATCGGCCAGCTGGAATTGAACCGCAATGTGCAAAATTACTTTGCGGAAACCGAACAGGCGGCATTTGCGCCCAGCAATATGGTTCCCGGTACGGGTGCATCGCCCGACAAGATGCTGCAAGCGCGCTTGCTGGCGTACCAGGATGCTCATCGCTACCGTGTAGGGGTTAACCATAATCAGTTACCGGTAAATGCTCCCCGCTGTCCCGTAAACCATTACCAGCGCGATGGGGCGGCGGCAGGTTGTCCGTTTGGCCACGGTAACCAGACGCAAACCAGGGGTGCAAATTACTACCCTAATGATCGTGAGGCCCAGGGATACCCTGTGCCTGATCCAAGTGTTAAAGAGCCGCCGATGGTATTGAGCCATGCAGTCGTCGACAGATATGACCAATCGAGTGAAGATTACTCTTCGCAGGCGGGTGATTTGTTTCGCCTGATGAGCGATGACCAGAAATCGCAATTGGCCCGCAATATAGCCGGCGGTTTGCGTTTGGCTAATGCCTCTATCCAGGAGCGTATTTTGGCGCAGTTTGCCAAGGCAGATCCCGAGTATGAGGCGCGGGTAAAAGCCCTGCTGTAATCGCTTAGGCTTTCACTCAAGAACCGTAATTAACTGAAATCGCCATCCCCTAGGGAGCCAGTCGCAGGTACCGAAGGCCACGGATACCTTACCGGGATGGCAGCGAAGCTCTGTGTAATATCAGGCCTTTATATTCAGTGCTAATCACTATAGCATCGCCGTTCTGTCTGCTTTATGCAGGCTTGCTTCGCAGTCATTGATCGGCTGCAATAAACAATAACGACAATAGGCATGCGTATCCGCTGACGCCTGTCTCTATGGAATAAGGACAATAAAAATGAGTGTTCTCACACTGCGGTCACGCAGTTTCTGGGTGATCTTTTTAACCCTGGGTTTGATTGCCGCCCTCGCCGCATTTACGTTAATGTTCAACAATATTCCCTTGCTGAAAGTTGATGTCACCTTCAGTCGCGCCGATGCAGTTGCCGCTGCCGCACAATTGCAGAAAAAATATTTTCCCGACCTGGTGACCAATCGTACGTCAACAGTGTTCATCAGTGATCGCGACCTGCAAAATTATGTGGAGTTGGAAGGCGGCGGCCTGGCGACTTATAAAACGCTGATCGGCAATATCGACGCTGTTACCCACTATTGGAAAGTCCGGAATTTTTCAGAAGGCCAGGAAAAAGAAACCATCATGGCTTTCAGCCCCAAGGGCAAACCCATTTCGTTTTGGTTGAAAGTGCCGGAACAAGAGCCGGGTGCAGCCCTGGATGAAGCCAGGGCTCGCGCAATAGCAGAAGCCGGTGCGCGCGGTTTTATGGGTGAGCGTTTTGCCGCTTACAAAGCTTACGATTCAAAAATGGTACGCCAGCCTTCAGGTCGTGTTGATTACCGTTTTACCTACGAACACCAGCAGCTGAAAATCGGTGAAGTGCAGTTTCGCCTTGATATAAAAATTGCAGGAGACCAATTAGTCGCGCTGGATACTTTTAAACATATCCCTGAAGCTTTCGATCAGCGTTTTAATAAAATGCGCGCGGTCAATACGCAAATCAGCCAGGTTGCCAATTACCTGATGATGGCGCTGTTCGGGTTGGGCGGTTTGGTCGGCGGTGGTTTTTGGTTATACAAACACCATCAACTGCAATGGAAGCGCGGGCTTTTGCCGGCGGCTTTTGTGGGTACGGGACTGGCCGCTGCTGTTATCTGCAACTTGCCCATGAGCTGGTTTGGTTACAGCACCACGGTTTCGGCCAATAATTTTTTAATGCAGCAATTTTTTGGTGCAGCGGCGGTGCTGGTATTTTCAACCCTTATTTTTGCGACCATTTATGCCATTGCTGAAGGTTTGTCGCGCATGGCATTTGCCGGACATCCGCGTTTGTTTGATGTATTCCGCACACCGGCGGCAGCCTCGCCTGAGATAGTGGGTCGCGTGTTGGGTGCCTATGGCTGGACGGGCATGTTCCTGCTCTATGCCATGCTGTTTGTCATCCTCAGCAGCCGTTTGCTGGGATGGTGGCAGCCTACGGATATGGATGCCGACCCGAATATCCTGGCCAGCTGGCGCCCGGCACTGGGACCTATTTTTACCGCCTTGCAAGCCGGTACCTGGGAGGAGTGCCTGTTTCGCGCAGTCCCCTTGTCACTGGCGGCCATCATAGGTACACGTTTCGGTATCCGCACCCCACTGATTCTTGTCACCCTGGTGGCGCAGGCGCTTATTTTCGGAGGCGCCCACGCTAATTATCCCAACTTGCCCGGTTACAGCCGTTTGGTGGAATTATTTATACCCGCTATGGCTTTTGGGTTGGTGTACTTACGTTTTGGTTTGCTGGTGGGAATCCTTACCCATTTCCTCTATGACCTGGTGTTAATGAGCCTGCCCATCTTTTTTGTCGGCGGTGCCGATCTGTGGTTCGACCAGTTGTTGGTTATCCTGGCAGGCATTGCCCCTTTGGTTATTGTGTTTTGGGCGCGGTGGCGCGCGGGAGCATTTATACCCCTTGCAGACGAATGGCGTAACGGTGTGCCCCTGCCAGAAACGGCGCAAGTCGGCGATGTGGATACGGTACCACCTGAGCCGGTAGTGCAGAACGCTCTGACCCTTACGCCTGCTGGTTCTTTTGCCGTAAGCACCAAAATGCAGGTGTTAATGGTGCTGGTTGGCCTTGTATTGATGGCGGCTTCATTTTGTAAAGCACCGGAGATTGTTTGGCCCAGGTATCAAATTGATATGGCACAGGCTAAGGCCATCGGCGAAGCGGAACTGGCAAAGCGAGGTGTGGTTTTATCGGGCGAGTGGCACCGTACCAGTTATACCAGCAACGGATATTCGCAGGCCATGGAGTTTGTATGGCGCGAAACTGATAAGCCGACCTTCCAGCGGTTAGTCGGCAGTTATCTGGATACTCCATACTGGGTGATTCAATGGCGTAAATTTGACGGTCCGGTAGAACAGCGTTCCGAAAAATGGGAAGCCTGGTTGAATCCCGATGGCAGTTTGCATGAATTGGTGCATTGGTTGCCCGAAGGCAAGGCTGGGGCAAAACTCACTCGTGAGCAGGCTACTTCAAAGTCACTGGAGTGGATCAGTTCGCACAAGTGGGTTGATACCACGCAGTTGGAAGAGAAATCCGTTGCAGAAACGGTTCGTCCGGCGCGTAGCGATTGGGTAGTCACCTATGTTGATAAAAACGCATTCAATCAAAAAAATGCGCAGGCTATTATCAAAATCACCCTCAGCGGTGACGAGGTGACAGGCTTTTCGCGCGCTATCGATGTACCTGATGAGTGGGTTCGCGCCCAGGCTGAGCAAAAGGCCAAAAAGACACCCTTCAACCTGGTGGTAGGCGTGGCATTTTTAGCCTTGATCGGCATAGTCCTCAGCACATTCCTGGGCAGGCATTCCGGGCGTAGGCTTAATCTTCGAATTGCCTTGCCCTGGATGCTGTGGATAGGCATCGGCAATTCCATTGTTGCCGTCATGTGGGTTGAAAGTACTTTCGGCAGTTTCCAGACCACTATGGAGTGGACTACCCAGGTGTGGATGGTAGCAGGTGCGACCCTGTTAAAAGTCGGTGCCCTTATGCTCGCCCTGTTCTTTATGGCGCAGGCAATCCACGGTGAACGTCCCCAGGCAGGTGCCAGTATCGCCGGGGATTTGCGCCTGGGTGCGAGCCTGGCAATTGCGTTTACAGGGTTAAATGCGCTGGCAAAATTAATGCTGCCGCAATTTGCGGTACCCCAGGCCTATTCTGCAGATTGGGCAACCTTTGCTCCCTGGTTGACGACTATATTTAACGGGGCCAAGGCTTTCTTTGGTCCGACTGTTGCGATTATTGTTGCTATAGGGTCTGTACGCTTTCTTCAAAACCGACCCAAGCTGCTTATTTATATCGTCCTGGTATTGATCACAGCTTTATGTATCATCCTTGCTGCTGACGACCCCGCTGCCAGTTTTGCCCAAACTTCCATTACCCTGGCGAATATGGCATTGGCAATCCTGTTGGTAAGGCGCCAGCAAATGGGGGTGCTTATCGCTATGACAGGAACGAGTGTGGCCCTGGGCCAACTCAATATCAGCAATGCGCTCTACGACTTTTCGTGGCTCCATGCAGCCATCAGTGCCGGCTGTTCAATGCTGGTGGCTTATGGCTTGCTCAGGCACTGGCACCGAAATCCGGTTGCTTGACATCTACCGCTGATAGCAACAAAAAGGCACTGTGAAAACAGTGCCTTTTTTATGGATGGGCAGTAGACTGGCACACTCCTTTTACAGAATCCAGTCACGCGGAACTGAACTACCCAGTCACATAGAACCAAGGTTTCTCACCATGATCCTAGAGCTTGCAAACCTTCGCCGGGAATATACCCAGGGCGGTCTTGAACGTGAGGATTTGCATGAAAATCCGGTCGAGCAATTTAAACGCTGGATGCAGCAAATCATAGATGCAGATATTCCTGACCCTAACGCCATGACCATCGCGACAGTTGATGCTCATGGCCAGCCTTCGCAACGCATAGTCCTGTTAAAGCATCTCGATGATAAAGGCTTTGTGTTTTACACCAACCTGCGCAGCCGTAAAGCGCAGGAGCTGAAACAGAACCCAAAAATCAGTTTGCACTTTCCCTGGTATTTTTTGGAGCGCCAGGTGAAGGTATGTGGAGTCGCAGAACAATTATCCAGTGCAGAAGTACTGAAATATTTTGTAAGTCGCCCGCGGGACAGCCAATTGGGTGCATGGGCATCACAGCAAAGCAAACCTATTTCTTCCCGTGCATTATTGTTGCAACAATTTGAGTCCATGAAACACAAGTTTGCCAAGGGAGAAATCCCCGTGCCTGACTTTTGGGGCGGTTTTCGCGTTAAACCCCATCAGATTGAATTCTGGCAAGGCGGAGAGGCAAGGTTACATGATCGCTTTGAATATAATTTACAATCGGATAATAGCTGGACTATTGAACGCCTGGAGCCCTGATTGATTTTTTTAACAGGGAAGTTGTCATACCCGCAGGAATCCATGGGCTTTACTCGGTAGAAGCGGAATGAAATTAATTTCACTAAAAAATTTTGGTTCGCCGGATAATTTAGACATTATCGATGCTGAAACTCCACTACTAAAATCGAAAGAGGTGTTAATCCGCGTGTATGCAGTCGGTATTAACCGACCGGATATCCTCCAGCGCCAAGGGTTGTATCCTCCACCTGTCGATGCATCACCGATATTAGGTTTGGAAGTTGCAGGTGAAATTATTGCGGTTAGTGAACATGTGTTCGATTGGAAAATTGGCGATAAAGTCTGTGCTTTGGTAAACGGCGGCGGTTACGCAGAATATGCAGTCGCACCCGCGGCCCAGTGCTTGCCTGTTCCTACCGGATTTTCGTTTGTCCAGGCAGCGGCCTTACCGGAAACTTTTTTTACCGTGTGGCATAACCTGTGGCAGCGTGCACAATTAAAATCGGACGAAACCTTATTGGTTCACGGAGGCACCAGCGGTATAGGCACAACGGCAATCCAGTTGGCGTGCGCGTTTGGTGTAAAAGTATTTGCCACCGCCGGTTCGCAAGAAAAATGTAATGTGATTGAAGCGCTCGGCGCATTTGCCATTAATTATCGCGAACAGGATTTTGTGGCTGAAATAAAACAAAAGACCGGCGGGCAGGGGGTCAATGTCATTCTGGATATGGTGGGCGGCGATTATGTCCAACGCAATTTTGCCGCTGCCGCAAAAGATGCACGCATTGTAAATATTGCGTTTCTTAATGGCAGCAAAGTACAACTGGATTTAATGCCACTGATGCTGAAGCGATTAACGTTTACAGGTTCAACCTTGCGTGCGCAGTCAGCAGATAGTAAAGCGATTATTGCGCAAGAATTAAAACAACAGGTATGGCCGCTGTTAAACCAGCAAAAAATTAAACCTGTTATTGATTCGGTATTTCCATTTGCAGAAGTTATAAAAGCCCACGAGCGAATGGAATCGAATCAGCATATTGGAAAGATAATATTAGCTTTAGGCGAGCCGTCATCCTCGCCTACCGGGAATCCAGCTTAAAAATTCTTAAGGTTTACACAAGCTTTCTGAATTCTAAGGTGATATTGCGAGACCGTCGGAAGTAGGACGCCGATGTCGAGCTTACAGGGATGTACTTGTAGCGAGTCTTGCAAGTATTACCTTGGAGCGAAATGCGAAAGCATCAAGGGTGGGGCGACTCCCGGCATAATCCCTAATGAGTTACTCAACAAAAATTAAAGTGAAATGAACATGAAAAACTCTCGCCGTCCACTGGATGGTATCCGTGTTATCGAAATCGGCCAGTTACTTGCCGGGCCATTTGCAGGTTGTATGCTCGCTTATTTTGGAGCAGAAGTTATCAAGATAGAACCACCTGAGGGAGACCCCATTCGCGGTTGGCGTGTGTTGGAAAACGGTACATCACTCTGGTGGCGCAGCATCGGCCGCAACAAAAAAAGTATCACGCTCGATTTAAAAAAATCTGAAGGCCAACAAATTGCACGGCAATTAATTGATTCTGCCGATGTGGTGATTGAAAATTTTCGCCCCGGCGTTATGGAAGGCTGGGGCTTGGGGCCGGATGACATTAAAAAATCCAATCCCAAATTAGTGTATGCTCGTATTTCCGGTTTTGGCCAAACAGGGCCTTATGCAAGTAAACCCGGTTTTGCTTCTGTATGCGAAGGTATGAGTGGTTTTCGCTATGTGAATGGTTTTGCCGATCAAGCGCCAGTGCGCCCCAACTTGAGTATTGGCGATACGATTTCGGGCATTCATGCTGCATTGGGTATTGCATTGGCTTTGCTGGAGCGTGAAAGAAATAACGAGGGTGAAGGTCAAGTAGTGGATGTAGCGCTTTACGAATCCATGTTTAATTTAATGGAAGCGGTGGTTCCTGAGTTTTCCGGTGCAGGAGTTATCCGTCAGCCATCGGGTACTACGGTTACTGGAATTGTCCCCACCAATACCTATCGTTGCAAAAATAGAAAATATGTTGTGATTGGTGGCAATGGTGATTCCATTTTCCAGCGCTTGATGGAAACAGCAGGTCACCCGGAAATGGCCAAAGATCCGCGTATGGCCAACAACGCTGGGCGCGTGATCCACGAAGCAGAAATTGATCATGCACTGGCGACCTGGTGCTTAAGTAAAGAGTCGGACGAAATACTCGCCTTGCTTGAACAGGCCCGCGTTCCCGCCGGTCCCATTTATAGTGTGGAGGATATGTTTGCTGATCCGCACTTTAATGCGCGTGGAATGTTTGAGCAGGTTGAAATTAACGGTAAGCCGTTAAAAATTCCGGCGATATTACCCAAACTTTCGGAAACACCCGGGAGGACGGATTGGCCGGGAGGGGAGGTTGGGAGTCATACGCAGGAAATTTTGGAAGATGTTTTGAATTTGAGTGTTGATGATATTAATCGTTTAAAAGAGCAAGGTGTTGTTTGACCTTTGGAGTTTTTGTTAAAACTTATTTCGCCTGCTGGTGAGCTACTTTTCGTTGGACAAGCACGACTGCATGGATGCAGGAGGTAGAGCAACGCAGGAGCAGTTGCCGAACGAAAAGTGACTCGCCAAGAGGCGAAATAAAAACTAATTAAGAAACTAAAAACATGAATTTAAAACCCGGTCTATACCGCCACTACAAAGGCAAAGATTACTACGTTTTCCAAGTAGCGCACCACAGCGAAACCCGCGAGCCTGTGGTGGTTTACCAATGCCTTTATGGCGACTACTCCTGGTGGGTTCGGCCGTTGAGTATGTTTACCGAAACGGTGGAATTAGCAGGTGAAGTCATTCCACGTTTTGCTTTTGTAAAAGAAATAAATGCAGATGAAGCTGCGCAAATGAATAGATAGAGACGCAGAGCCTAATGACAGACGTGCAACAAGTGAATGACGAAAAATATATGCGCCGCGCAATTGAATTGGCGGCGCGGGGTGAGCAGCTCGGCGAAGTACCGGTCGGCGCAATTATTGTGTGCGGTGATGAGATTGTTGGGGAAGGCTTTAACCAGCCGATCACCAGCCATGACCCCAGTGCCCATGCAGAAATTATAGCTTTGCGTGCCGCAGCAGAACGTATGCAGAATTATCGCCTGCCTGAGTCAACACTCTATGTAACGCTTGAGCCCTGTACTATGTGTGTCGGGGCTTTGGTACATGCGCGTATTACACGGTTAGTATTTGGTACTACTGAACCTAAAGCGGGTGCTGTGGTAAGCCAATCGAAATTGCTGGAAGCCAGTTATTTTAATCATCGTATTGTGATGCAAGGCGGTATTTTGGCAACCGAATGCCAGCACCAGCTCAGTGATTTTTTTCGGCGCAGGCGAGAAGAGCTAAAACAACAGAAAATGGATAGGAATTTAATCTAATCGTGAATAAGATCGTGGAAATAAAAAAGCGATGCAGAAATGCATCGCTTTTTTTTAACGACCTTGCTAACCGCTACTTATTTTCTTTCAGCAAGTCTTCCACCGCATTCACCAGGAAAATATAACTTGCGGCTACGTTTACAACGTATTCGTTCTCGCCCCAGAAGAAAGGCCAATCCTCGTGGTTTTCAGGATAGTCCGGCTTCAGGATCAGGACTCCCGGCACCACACCGCCGGGAATAAACGAAAAGTCAGCGCGGTTATTGCCATAGGCAACTTCTTTGGAATGGGTACCGACACTGGAAACAAAAGATAAGTTATGCGCCGGGTGAGTACCGTAGATATAACTTAAACCTTTCAGCACTGACTCGCGGTTAATCAAATCCGGGAAAGCTTTGTGCAGGTAATAGTTATTGGTTGCATAACGAATCACCGCACCATTGCCAGCCCAACCACCTTCGGTAATAGGTACGCTGAAAGGATTTTTGGATTCAATGCCGGCCATTTGTTTTTGGTAGGTTTCTGCAAGGCTGCGCACTTTTTTAGCATAGCTGGCAGACATGTACGGCATAGCGCGCACTAACCAGGATACCTGCGTATTAAAATTCTTTTTGGATTCCGGCAGCAGTTTTTCAATCGCTTGTGCGTATTGCGGTTCACGGGTAGTGATGAGCAATTCAACAGCCGCTTTTATTTTTTCATCGGCCAGTTTTCCACCGGTAGTGTTGCCCCAGTTAAAAATATCCGGCTTGGCTTTTGCCTGCTCTTCCGCCCAGGCTTTTTTGGCAGTGGCGAGACACTCGTTGGCCAGTTCATCGTTATAGCCTTTGAGTGCACGGCTTGCCGCTGCCAGGGCGCCGATAGAACCGAAATTCAAGGGTGATGATTTGCTGGTAAATGCCCAGCGGTCATCAAACTTGCCGCTCTTGAAACCATCACTTTCTGTTTCAGCTTTTGTCGGATCGTAAACCAGGTTGTCAGTTTTGGTAACACCGTCTCCCAGGTGGGTGTATTGATCAATATGCGCTTCAACGATACCGGGAATAGCGTGGCCAACGGCGCGGTACTGTGCAATTAACGCCAGGGTACCGTGTTCGATTTGTTGCAGTAGGTCGTTTTTGCCATCCGCAACGTGCAGGTCAACATAACGCCTTGTGTAATCAACAGCGGTCACATCGCGATTCAAACCGAAGGCTTCCCACGCGGTCACGAGTGTATTGACCACGTCATATTGCGTTTGTGTGCGTATATCAAAATCGCCTGCATCGTACCAGCCGCCTATATCCAGGCCGGGAATATGTTCACCGGGTTTATAGGGCGTATCAGTAGTCGGGCCCTGGGCGTAGAGGTCAAAGTGTTCATGGTTAATCGGTGCTTGCAAGGCATCATCCAGATGGGATGCACCGTGCCATACGCGGTAAGCTTCGTTGATCAGCATATGGTCCATTTGCACGGGCAGGAACATATCCAGGCTCGGATGCCAGGCGCTGGTGTAAACATCTTTTGCAATGCGGAAAGGTCCGGCTTTCTGGTCACCGTATTCAACCAGGTACAGTCCTTCATCCTGCACACTGCTGAAATCAAATTGACGATAGTTGTAGCGCAGGTATTGTCCCCAGTTTGCCGGGGATTTGCTGAGTACAAGTTTCTGTGAGCCATCAGCGTTAACTTTAAACAGTTTTGCATCAGGGTTTTGCTTGTCATTTTTGTCCAGCTCAATCACCGCAATTTTTTGTTGCGATGGGTGATAGCCAACTTGCGAGTGCGCGATCATCGGCTTACGTACCCAGTCTTTTAGGGTATCCGCATTTAATTGCCATTCCACGACTGTGCCGGTTTTTCCGGCAGGAATCAGGCTGCGTACCACAAACCAGCCATTCTGTGCTTTGCTGCGGCCGTCATACAATTCCAGCGGCGCACTGGTGGATTCAATACTGACACGGCGCTCGGTATTATTGGGTGCAAGCACCAGGTGCTGGCCTTTTGCCAGGATACTGGGTTCTACCTTGCCATTAATTTCTTTGGCACCCGTGGGATAAAGCGGAAAGGTACCGGTCGTGGTATCCATCATGAATGCCTGGTGGAAGTAGGCAGCTGGCAAAAACTCCAGGTTAAAGCCTGCTTTACCTTCCAATGTTGCGGGCAAGGGCTTGGGCAGGTTAACGGCAATACGGACACCTTTTTCGTTTTTAGTCACTTTGATCGAGAAATCGAATTTCTGATCGGGATAGTGCATAAAAGCTTCAATGGATTGTTCAGCGCGGTTGATTTTGCGCTCTTTGAATTGCGGAATCATATCCCACTGTTCGGGTGTTGCATTCAGGCGCACATCACCGTTGGTAGCAGTGCGTTCGCCGTGGTGGATCAGCTCCACACCGCTGGTTTTGGAATCGCTGAACAAACCGTCATACCAGTTGCTGAACACCAGGACGTTTAAACCTGGCTGTTCAAAATAATCCTTGGCATTTAATTCAAGCGAAGCTGGAGCAGCCCACACAGGTTGCAAGGCAAATAAAGAAAGCGGGGCAATCAGCGCCCTCAGGCGCCAGGACATAAAAGAGTTGGGCATAGATTGGTCTCTCCAGTTGTTATTAGAAAATGCTTATAGTCTAGGTGATTATAAGTATCTGGAGGCACTGCTTTTACAAAAAATAACTGCTTATTAAGGGCGGATTGGGTGAGCGGAACAACAAGCTGCCTTCAGGCAGCTTGTTGTTATTTGCTTATTTTATATTGCCGTATTTGGCTTGGTATTTTCTGAATTTATCAAGATAGTATTCATATTCCGACCAAAGATGGGTGTATTTACCATCAAACTCGCGGCGCAATTCGTAGAGCATCTGAATGCGGTCATCGCGTCGTTTGAGCAGGGTTTTCAATAACAATTCATCCTCCTCTGTTAAGGTTGCCCCAGCGCTAATATGCTTTGGTAATGGCGGTTCGACGTATTCAGTATTGCGAAAGGGAACGTCACCTTCAGGCCGGGTTTCGGTAAAAAAATAAATCGAAACCGCACGTCTGCCTCTGTCTTCAGGACAGTTAAGTTTTGAAAAACCATGCCATGAATGTTCTGAGGTTTCAAAAATGAAACAGCGATTATTAATCGGTGAAAATCCTTGCACCAGGGAACCCTCAGGATATTCCCGCGGGTTTTTATGGACTTCTATGTTACCGCCCCAATCCTCTTGCCAATTTTCATTGAGGTAAAGCAACAGGTTCAAGCGACGGTGATAACCTGTTTTGGGATGACGGTTAAAATCCAGGTGTACAGGTAGAAAACCGCGTGTGCGTGATTCGCGTAAACCACCGCCCTGGTATTCGGGATCGTAGAGTAAACCTTTGATGCCGGTCAGCCTGGTTAAATAATCCAGGAATTCTTTGCTGCCAAAATAGTTGTCTAATTGCTGAAAGGCGTTGGGGAAACTTTTGGGGTCTGGATTGGCATAATTAGAGCCAATTTTTCCACCATCTTCAACGCAATATTGTTTGTAAGTCGGATCTTTATCCGTTGGAAAACTGTCATTTAACTCACGGAGGATGTGATCCTCCAGAAAATCATCAATGCAGACATGTGGAAAAGGTTGTATTGAAGCAAAGTATTCTTTGTGACTATCCAAATGCGACAGGGTTTTGTTCGATATCATAATCCACTCTGAAATTATTCTGCAGGCAGGGGTTGGGTTCGAAGTTCGAAGCTTAGGCTGAAGTGACAGCTTTTTTGCATTCCGATTTTATCAGCTGGTAACTATAGCGGATACCGACAGTGAATAAAATCCAGGGAGTTGCTGAAAATGTTCGGAGCACAACGCCCTAAACATTTTTCAGCGGTTCGCCGGAAGCTGTAACCGGCGTTTAGAGGAATGAGAGCGCAGAATTACTGCTTAAGCGCAATTGATTCAGCTTTTCCAGGGCGCTTTTTTCCTGTGGGCTAGTACTGAAGTTCAATTCGTCATTGTTGGTGCTGGTAGCCAATCGCAATTGATGGCGAGCCTCCTTGAATGCCAGGATTTTTTGGTAGTTCAACACATTCCGAACATAGAGTACTGGCTCCCAGCCGCGCGAATAGCCGTAGGTTGCTTTTGAGTAGTATTCCTGCTTGGCCAGAAGAGGGAACGCTTTGCTGACATCCTGCCAGCTGTTAGGGTCACCCTTGAGGCGGCGGGTCAGGTTGCGGGCATCGTCCAAATGGCCTATACCCTGATTGTAGGCGGCGAGCGCCATATACAGGCGATCTTCACCGGTAATACTGGCGGGCAGGTTATCCAGCAAATAGCGAATGTATTTGGCGCCACCATAAATACTTTGTTTGGGGTCTTCCAAATCCTGTACACCCAGTTCACGGGCAGTGTTGGGTGTCAGCATCATAAAGCCGCGCACACCGGTGGGTGATTGTGCATTGGGAATCCACTGCGATTCCTGATAACCAATTGCAGCGATTAACTGCCAGTCCAGGTTATATTTTTCTGCGGCTGCCTTGATGCTGGCTTCCCAGCGCGGGAAACGTTTATCCAGGCGAATACTGAACATAAGCGCGTCATCAGTATTCACTTCAATAAACTGGTCAAAGAATTGCGATGATATCTGCGCCAGCTGGCCGTTGCTTTTGATCTTGGCCAAATAGCGTTGTGCAGCATCGTAGAGGCTGCTGTCGCGTGACGGGACAAATGCCCAGGACAAAAGCTGCTCTACATTGAGGTCAAACGCAATTTGCGTATGCGGGTATGAGTAGCGGTGAATATCAAAAATCGCAGAATCTACCACGGCATAATCCGCGTGGCCGCGTTCAACCATTTCCAGAAGATCAGTCATCTCCACGTTTTCAACCAGCTCCCATTGGATATCCGGTAGTGATTGCTGTAATTCTTGTAGGGGAACTGGTATAGAGGCTTTATTGACAACCAACACTTTCTTGCCCGCCAGGCTTTTTACATTGGCTGGTGCTGACCTGGTGCTGTTATAAACCAGCTCCAGGTTGAGTTTCATAAAATCGGTGCTGTAGCGAAACCGTTCTTTATTGGTATGTGGATTTATAACGCTGGGGCTGGCAAGGTCAAATTGCGGGTTATTAATGTCCGAGAGCCACTCAGCGACAGGTGCTTCGTCTTTAATTACCAGTTTTACACCCAACTCGTCGGCAAAACCTTTGAGCAGCGTATATTCAAACCCTGTAATGCCTTCAGGACTTTGATAATGGCTAATAGGGCCATTGCGGGATAGCACGCGCAATTCGCCTGCGGTGCGAACTTGTTCCAGTTGGCTGGCGGGAGCGCTGCGCACCAAGAGCGCAGCACAGCAAATTAATAATATGGCAATCAACAGATTGGAAATGGAAAATCGTTTTACAACAGTACGCTTCCGGCTTTCCATGATATTTAATCCGGCCATAGGGGTGTCTCCGGTGTTTGAATTGCATCGCCCGAAATGGGAAATAACTTCGTATATGCACTCATGCCGAATCTAATCCATTACTGACCCGTGCAACATGGAGGCCATGGTAAAGGCTTGAAATACCTCTGCATAGCTTGTTTTCTGAGCAAAACTGGGGTAGGAACTTTGCTATAAAGGAATAGTAAAAATGAAAATTTCTTTATAAACAGGTAGTTATAAAATCTTTTTACTGATATGGGTGCTAGTAAAAAAAGTGAAAAAAATCTGCTTTTATGTATATTTATGTGCCAAAACAGGGTTTTTTGCGGTCTTAAAGTGGCTATTTTTATAAAAAATTTCGCAAATATTTGTGAAAAAATGCCCAAATATTGACCGCTTATCGGAATCCAGCTTCATTTTTTGGAGAGGGCGAGGGATTTTCCAGGCGGTCCTTATCCCTTCTTATATATAGGTCATCGCTAGCCTTGGTTAAGCAGGTATAAAACAACCATGAAAACCTAATGGTATTACCTGATTCATGTTTGCCCGGGCTATAGGGCCATTGCTGAGTTTTCGTGCGTCCAATACGGCTATACCAGATTCTTGCTTTATATAGTCGTAATAGGTCGCCATTAAATAGTGATTTCGATGGGACGATTTTATCAGCAAAGGTTCTTCAACGATGACGCTGTCACCAAAGCAATAGCGATCCACCACTCCTCTTTCAGGATCAACCATTGCCAGGCTGTCGCTCAGGAATTGCTTTTCAGGTGATGAGGCATGGGTGCCGTAAATCGGAGTATTACCTTCGGCTTGTGGATCATAATTGGGGAACTCCAGATTAACGCCAGTGGATTCCATCTTCACGATGCCTGTTTGCAGATGAACTCTTACTTTAGTCAGGTAAGGATGATCCAGCGCTGGCTTTTCACCCTTCATTAATTTAGGCATTTCAGTCAGCATCAGGCGAGCGTCTTTATAGGTAGACATGAACAAATGAATACTGTCTTTGTCCTGCCATGCGTTGCCAAAATGAAAGACCAGCCCCGGGGCTATATCAAACCAGCGTGGTTTGTCGAGTGCATTCTTTGGGATTACCAATAGTTTGCTCCCTGCCTCAGGGCGCCAATGCAAGGAATCAATATAGGTTGCTCCGGATTCGTAAAGACACGCGGAAATATAAAACACAAGATAGTCGCGGGTTTGTGCAAAAGCGTGCAGGTAACCGGCCTGTGGCAAGACTATATTTCCAAGGCCAATCACCTGGCTTTTGGGGTTGATGTGATAAATCAATAAGCGGGGTTGTTTGGCATAGGGAATAAACCCGAAGTTCCAGAGGTTGCCATCTTTATCCAGTAGTGGGTGGGCCGAAAAAGGAGCATGTACCAACTCTTGGCTGCCTTGTTGTTCGCCCCATTGTTTTTCACCCCATTGCTTTTCACCAAGGGTGCGCAAGCTCTCAGGGTCAAGGCGATAGGCTGAACCGCCCTCCCAAAGTGCGAGTAACTCATTTTGCCAAGGCAGTAAGGCGGTGTTGGCGACATTCATTGTATCGTTGTTGCGTGGATTGTTGGCATTCGGAACCTGGGTACCGGTAGCATTGTATAAAAACCTTCCAGCGGCTTCTTCGCGTAAATATTTTTCGGTTGCGACAAATTGGCTAGTATGTGAAACCCCGGCTTTATTGAACGTAAATTTATGTACCATCCCATCACCGTCAAACCAATGCTGCAATTTCACATTGCCGCGTTCTATAAGTGCAGGAGTGTTACGGTAGAGGCTGCCAAACGCATCAGCAGGCCATACTCCCTCCAGTGTTAATTGGCTTTGTTTAAACGCCTGGCTTGCGCCATTAAAGCCGCGCTGCCAAGGCTCCTTACTGATGGTTTGTACTGCTGCTCCCGGGGCGGCAACCAAGTGGTCTGGCAATAAAAAGGTACTGCCGGCGGCGATACTGCCCGCCAGAAAATGGCGACGTTTCATCATGCCTCCATTAACGCAGGTGAATTTGAATGTGAGTGTTTCCATTCAGGAGAAATTTGGCCTCCTCAAAGTCTGGCTGACCCATACTGCCGCCGTTATTTGAAAAACCATAAGCTTCGGATGGGATACCAATGACATTGGTGTCCAGCTTGCCATTTTCATTTTCATCTTGAAAAAGTTTTACAGCGTAATTGCCTGGTGGAAGATCGCCCAGGTTAACCTGCATAGAGTCTTGGGTTACGGCGACTTGTTTTCCCGTCACCATGTGAGTGTTGGTTTTGTAATGATCAGCAGAATCGTAGAGCGCAATCATCAACTTGCCTTTGATCACGGTAATCTTGTCGATATTTAACACCAGTTCGTGGGCATGGGTGTGGGATGAAATGAATCCACCCAAGATTAAAGTTGCTGTCAGTATGTGTTGTCGGGAAAGTTTCATAGGTTGCTCCGTTTGTTAATAAATGAACGAAGCCAGCTTAGGTTGGACGAGGAGAGAATGCCTGTGTGATACGTCACTTCCACTGAATGACAAATATCGTTTTTTTAGGAGCCGCAGCTATGACATATGTCCTATGGCGGAATAATAAGTGAGCCTTTAAGCTGATGAACTATTGCCAATTTCTTTCTGATTCCCAGCGCATGAAACATGAAAATCTCCTCTTAACCCTGGCGGCTATTTTTACCTGGGCGCTGGTCGCTTATATAGACCTGGTCAAATTCAATCATGCTGCTGGTTCAATGGGCTGGTTGGAAAACGGTTGGAGCCTGCTTGGGTATCTTGTATTTTTGGTAGCGCTTTTACCTCTGGCAACAGGGTATTTGGGGAAAGAACACTGGCTTATCGCATCGATTTTATTGTTGGTGCAACTGGTCGTTACACTGGTGTTGCTGCTGGTTAATCAAGAACCTATGACGGCAGTGTTATTGGTCGTGTGGGCTGGACAGTTGCCAGATTTTTTTTCACGCAGGGTCGCCATTACCTGGGTGGTGGCTAGCGCAATCCTGTTTTACGCCATTATGTATTTTTATTGGCAGGCCTCCTTTTACATTATCACCGGTCTGGTTTATTTAGGTTTCCAGCTCTTTGCCTTATCGTCATCTTTTGCCCGTGTTAACGAGCGCAATGCCCGTGAGCACACTGAATATTTAAATCAACAATTGCAGGCTACGCGGATTTTGCTGGCACAGTCCAGCCGTCAGGATGAACGAGTGAGGATATCGCGCGATTTACACGATATTTTGGGGCATCAACTGACTGCGTTGAACTTGCAGCTCGAAATCTTACAGCACAAGGTGCCTGAAGCCTTGTGCGATAAGGTTCAGCAATCCAAGAGTTTGGCAAAAGAGCTGTTGGAAAACATTCGCCAGGTTGTACGCGACCAACGCAACTTGCTATCACTGGATATTCGCCAGGCGGTACAGGCACTGGCTATGCGTATTCCGCAAATACAGTTACATATTGAGGGTGATCTACGGCTGGATTCGGTACATCTTGCCGAACAATTGGTATTGTGCATCCAGGAGGGGATGAGCAATGCGCTGCGTCACGGTGGAGCTACGCAGATAAAGTTGGGTTTGCAGCAACACAATAACTGTATTGATATAGTCCTTGAAGATAACGGTAGAGGGCTTAATCTTGGGGGACAGAAGAATGGTATGGGATTGCAAGGTATGCGCGAGCGCTTGAAGAGCTATGGTGGCCAGGTTGAATTATCAGCCTTATCCCAGGGATGTTGCCTGTATATAACTGCCATCCTGGAGGGTAAGACATGATTAAAGTTGCCTTGGTTGATGACCAGCAACTCGTCCGCGAGGGAATAGCGGGCTTGTTGTCGCTCTCCGGTAAAACGGAAATCCTGTGGCAGGCGGCCAATGGTGTTGAAGCACTCGATAAAATGCAAAACATGCCTGTAGATATTCTCTTGGCAGATATTCGTATGCCTCTTATGGATGGCATAACACTTGTCCAAAAACTGCGGGAACGAGAGATCGCAACGCCGGTGATGATGTTGACTACCTTCGATGATAGTGAGCTTTTTGCACGCAGTTTGGCCGTAGGTGCCAATGGTTTTTTATTAAAGGATGTCTCGCTGGAAAAACTTATCCATAGTATTGAATCTTTAGTTGCAGGTGGTTTTATCACTGATAACACCATGCTTAAAAAATGGCAGCAGGATAAATCGCGCCCATCGCCTGTTATCCAGCTCACTGACCGGGAACTGCAAATTCTACGTTTGCTGGTTGGTGGCCTGTCTAATAAAGAGATAGTGCGAGCAGTGTTTCTGGCTGAGGGTACAGTGCGCAATCATGTTTCTAATATATTGGCCAAGCTGGAGTGTCGTGACAGGACGCAAGCGGTATTAAAAGCTATGGAATCAGGATTAGTGTAGTACCTATTAATCGCACACTATCTGGTCGCGCCCATTTAACTTGGCCTGGTACAGTGCCCTGTCAGCCCGGCTAATTAAATGCTCCAGCGTATCGTTTACCCGTCGTGAAGTTGCGCCACCTGAAGCAGTGAACTTGCCTACTGGTGGAAATAAATCGCTGTTTATAGCGCTGCGCAGGCGCTCAGCTACGCTGAAAGCGTCGCGTTCGGTGATGCCACGAATCAACACCAAAAATTCCTCACCGCCCCAACGAATCAATTTCCCATCGCTGCGTAATGCACTGCTGACGCGTATCGCAAATTGTTGTAAAACCTGATCGCCTGCCAGGTGCCCATAGGTATCGTTAATCTGCTTGAAGTGATCTATGTCCAGCATAATGATGCTGCCGGCGCTTCCACTACGCATAAACTCATCAAGCAACCGCTGGCCGCCCCAGCGATTGTATTGCTGGGTTAGGGCATCGCGTTCGGCCAGGTTATGCATGTGCGAGTTATCGTTTTGTAAGTGCTCAAGCTGTTGGCGTGCTCTGCGCTGAAAGGGCAACAAAATCAGTAAAAGCAAAATAGCAAAGCCATAGCTCATTAGCATTTCCTGCCCACGCGCTGTCCACAACTCTTCTTTATGAGTGAGTAAGTAACTCAAGATCGGGATAGCATTTAAACCCCATGTCAGGATCATGATGGGAAATGCGCGGCGCGGCGGAAGCAAAACCATCAGCAAGACAATCAAAATAATAAAAAAAGATGAAATAGGGGGATAAATGGTGATGAGCGAAATATCGGGCGCCTGGGCAGCATGCAGGCTGTAATACCAGGCCGGTAAGGAGAGCCCGACAATACCTACACCAAAGGCAGAGTAGACAATGTGTAATATATTTTTTGGCCGACAAAACAGCCACACGATCATTGCAAGATTTGCCAGTGCGATAGAGGGAGGAATGACCAAATCCAGCAATTCAGGTTCTGGTTCCAGATAATGCAATACACTGGCGGCTGTGGCAGTCAGGCCAGTGAGCACAAGCAGCACTAGCACACCGCGATTAAAAGCGCGTTCATCAATAGGTTGGTTCTGCATTCTTTACCTGTCAGTCATCGCTTTGCAGGTTGGGAATAACCACCACATAAGGTCGGATTATTTGCTCCTGAAGCTGATTATCTTAGTATCTCAATACAAAATAACAAGGGATTAAGCGCCACAAGGTGAAAGCGGATGATCTTTACGTTCAGCGGGGCGATATGAATTCCTGCCAGCCTATAAATCCAGTACAATGCGCGCCTCTTAATTCCATCCCCGACGCTTGAGGCTCAAATCACTATGCTGATTCTGCGTGGCGCCCCCGCTCTTTCTAGTTTCCGTACCCAAAAACTGCTAAATACTGTGCAACAACAGGCTCCAGCTGTTACCGGGATTTCCTCTGAGTTTGTTCATTTCGTTAACGTATCTGCGCCTTTGTCCGACGCACAGGCACAAGTGTTGAAGCAGTTGCTGACTTACGGTCCAAAGGTGGATGGCGAAGTGAGTCACGAGGGTGAGTTATTCCTGGTTGTCCCACGTTTGGGGACTATTTCTCCCTGGGCATCCAAGGCGACTGACATCGCCAAAAATACCGGTCTGGATTCTGTAAAACGCGTGGAGCGTGGTGTTGCTTACTACGTACAAGGCAATGTTTCGGCAGCAGATCGCGCAACTATTACTGCGATCCTCCACGACCGTATGGTGGAAACAGTATTTGATAGCCTGGACGCTGCCGGGCAAATCTTCAGCGCCCAGGATCCTGCACCGCAAACCAGTGTAGATATCCTGGCCGGTGGCCGCGCAGCTTTGGTTACTGCCAATAAATCCCTGGGTTTGGCATTGGCTGACGACGAGATTGATTATTTGGTTGATGCCTTCAAAACCCTCGGCCGTAATCCGGTTGACGTGGAATTAATGATGTTCGCCCAAGCGAACTCTGAACATTGCCGCCACAAAATCTTTAACGCGTCCTGGACGATTGATGGAGTTGAGCAAGAGCGCAGCCTGTTCAAAATGATACGTAATACCAACGAAGTTGGTGGCGATAATGTTCTTTCAGCCTATTCGGATAACGCCGCCGTTGTAGTCGGTCATGACGCAGGGCGCTTTTACCCGAATCCTGAAACCAAAGCCTACGAATATACCCAACAACCCATCCATATGTTGATGAAGGTTGAAACCCACAACCATCCAACGGCAATTTCACCTTTCTCTGGTGCTGGCACTGGTTCTGGTGGCGAGATTCGTGATGAAGGTGCGGTCGGCCGTGGTTCTAAACCCAAAGTCGGTTTGACGGGTTTTACCGTATCCAACCTGCAAATCCCGGATTTCGTCCAGCCGTGGGAACAGGATTACGGCAAGCCAGGCCGTATTGTGACTGCATTGGATATCATGATTGACGGCCCCCTGGGTGGTGCTGCCTTTAACAACGAATTCGGTCGTCCCAATATCTGCGGTTATTTCCGTACCTTTGAAGAAGATTTCGACGGCGAGCGTCGCGGTTACCACAAACCGATTATGTTGGCGGGTGGTTACGGCAACATCAAAGCGGAACATATCGAAAAGCCGCCTTTTAAGGCAGGTTCAAAATTAGTTGTACTTGGCGGCCCGGCTATGCTGATTGGTTTGGGTGGTGGTGCAGCTTCGTCTATGGCCTCTGGCTCTTCATCTGAAGATTTGGATTTTGCTTCCGTACAACGTCAAAACCCCGAAATGGAGCGCCGTTGCCAAGAAGTGATTGATGCCTGCTGGCAGCAGGGCGATAAAAACCCTATCGCGTTTATCCATGACGTAGGTGCGGGCGGTCTGTCCAATGCTTTCCCTGAGCTGGTTAAAGACGGCGGCACGGGCGGCAAGTTTGAATTGCGCAATGTGCCTAACGATGAACCGGGTATGAGCCCGCTGGCGATTTGGTGTAATGAATCCCAGGAGCGTTATGTATTGGCCATCAAGCCAGAGGATCTCGCACGTTTTGAAGCAATCTGTAAGCGTGAACGCGCACCCTATGCGGTAGTGGGCGAGGCGACTGACGAGAAACATCTGACCCTTAATGACAAACACTTCGATGCAAAACCTGTCGATCTGCCTATGTCGGTCCTGTTCGGCAAGCCTCCAAAAATGCACCGTGTTGCTGAAAAACATAAAGCGGCGGTAAGCGCTTTTTCTACCGAAGAAATCAATATTAATGATGCCGCCGAACGCGTGCTCAAGCACCCGGCTGTGGCGAGTAAAAGCTTCCTTATTACTATCGGTGACCGTTCCGTAACGGGCATGGTGGTGCGTGATCAAATGGTTGGCCCGTGGCAAGTTCCTGTGGCCGATTGCGCAGTGACTACCGTGAGTTACGACAGTGTTAAAGGTGAGGCTATGAGCATGGGTGAGCGTACACCGCTTGCTTTGTTGGATGGCCCAGCCTCTGGCCGCATGGCACTTGCTGAAGCCATTACCAATATCGCCGCAACGCGCATTGAAAAACTTTCTGACGTAAAGCTTTCTGCTAACTGGATGTGTGCTGCTGGCCACAAAGGTGAAGATGAGAAAATGTACCGCACTGTGCAAGCAGTGGGTATGGAGTTGTGCCCTGAACTTGGCATCACCATTCCGGTAGGTAAAGACTCTATGTCTATGCGTACCGCATGGCAGGAGAAGGGTCAATCAAAAGCCGTTACCGCACCTTTATCCCTGGTGATTTCTGCATTCGCACCAGTAGTTGATGTTCGTAAAACATTAACGCCGCAACTTAGAACCGATAAGGGCGCAACAGATTTAATTCTGGTTGACCTTGGCAATGGCAAAAACCGTTTGGGCGGCTCCATTCTGGCGCAGGTTTACAATCAAATAGGCGATGTCCCAGCTGATCTGGATTCTGCTGCCCAGCTCAAAGGTTTCTTTAATGCCATGCAGGCGTGTATCGCACATGACGAAATCCTCGCATACCACGACCGCAGTGACGGTGGCTTGTTTGCAACCCTCGCGGAAATGGCATTCGCTGGCCATGTAGGTGTTGATGCAGATATTGAATGCCTTGGGGACGATGCTCTCGCCGTACTTTTCAGCGAAGAGGCGGGTGCTGTTCTGCAAGTTGCGAAAGATAAAACGGATGTGGTGCTCAATCGTTTCTTTGCGGCTGGTGTAACCCACGCAAAAGTAATTGGCAAATTAAATGAGGAAGACACGCTACGCATTGCGCAAAACGGCGAAACTTTGTTTGATCAGTCGCGCGCTGTCTTGCAAAGCCTTTGGTCAGAAACCAGTTACCGTATCCAGGCCATGCGTGACAACCCGGACTGCGCAAAATCGGAATTTGAAAGCATTTTAAAAGTTGATCCAGGTTTGAGCGTAAAACTGTCTTACGATCAAAACGACGATGTGGCGGCACCCTTTATTAATACAGGTGTGCGTCCTTCTGTGGCGGTATTGCGTGAGCAGGGCGTAAATGGCCAGGTTGAAATGGCAGCTGCCTTTGACCGTGCTGGCTTTACAGCTGTTGACGTTCACATGAGTGATTTATTGTCTGGCCGCGTCTCCCTGGAAGCCTTCAAAGGCATAGTAGCTTGCGGTGGTTTCTCTTATGGTGACGTATTAGGTGCTGGTGAAGGCTGGTCAAAAACTATTTTGTTCAATAACAAAGTACGCGACGAGTTTGAGCAATTCTTCCACCGCAACGACACCTTCAGTTTGGGAGTGTGTAACGGTTGCCAGATGATGTCTAACCTGAAAAATTTAATTCCAGGCGCGGACCATTGGCCGCGTTTTGTACGCAACCTGTCTGAACAATTTGAAGCGCGTTTCAGTTTGGTACAAGTGCAGGAATCGTCATCCGTTTTATTTAAAGGGATGGCTGGTTCGCATATGCCGGTAGCAGTAGCGCATGGTGAAGGCTATGCAGAATTTGCGAACGAGGCTGCATTAAAAACCTGCAACGAAAGTGGCACTGTGGCTATGCGTTTTATCGATAATCACTTAAATGCAACAGAAACCTATCCCGCCAACCCGAATGGTTCACCACTGGGTATTACCAGTGTGGCGAGTAAAGACGGCCGCGTGACTATCATGATGCCGCATCCCGAGCGTGTGTTCCGCGCGGTGAGTAATTCATGGAAACCGGATGACTGGAAAGATGATGGTGCCTGGTTGCGTTTGTTCAGGAATGCACGAGTGTTTGTGGGTTAACAATAAGGCGCTGACAAGCGCCTTATTTTTGTGTTTTCTGGATGTTAAACATGTTGAAGAAAAATAAAGAAAAAAAAGAAGTTAAAACTGAACCGCTGGAAAAACAACTTTGGAAAGCGGCCGATAAACTGCGGAAAAATATCGACGCTGCTGAATACAAGCACGTCGTACTCGGCCTTATCTTTCTCAAATACATTTCCGACTCTTTCGAAGAGCTGCATATAAAACTAAAAACAGGCAAGGGCGACTACGTCGGCGCTGACCCGGAAGACAAAGACGAATACAAAGCTGAAAATATTTTTTTTGTACCGCGTAAAGCGCGCTGGTCATTTTTACTGGGTAAAGCCAAACAACCGGATATAGGCCTGCATGTGGATGCAGCCATGGACGCTATTGAAAAAGAAAACCCATCGCTCAAAGGCGTACTGCCCAAAGTTTACGCCCGCCAGAACCTCGACCCCGCCAGTCTCGGCGGCCTGATTGATTTGGTAAGCAATATCGCCCTCGGTGATGCCAAAGCGCGCAGTGCCGATGTGCTCGGCCATGTATTCGAGTATTTTCTCGGTGAATTCGCACTGGCTGAGGGCAAGCAAGGCGGTCAGTTCTATACGCCGCGCTCCATCGTGGAATTACTGGTCGCCATGCTCGAACCCTACAAAGGCCGCGTGTTCGACCCCTGCTGCGGCTCCGGCGGTATGTTTGTGCAGTCGGAAAAATTTGTGGAAGAACACCAGGGCCGCGTCAATGACATTTCCATTTACGGGCAGGAAAGCAACCAGACCACCTGGCGCCTCGCCAAGATGAACCTTGCCATCCGCGGCATCGATGCCTCGCAGGTGAAATGGAACAACGAAGGTTCATTTTTAAACGATGCCCATAAAGATGTAAAAGCCGATTACATCATCGCCAACCCGCCGTTCAATGTCAGTGACTGGAGCGGCGAACTGCTGCGCACCGACGGCCGCTGGAAATACGGCCCGCCGCCCCCGCTCGGCAATGCCAACTTCGCCTGGCTGCAACATTTTATTTACCACCTGGCTCCCAAAGGTAAAGCCGGTGTGGTACTCGCCAAAGGTGCACTGACCAGTAAGACCAGCGGTGAAGGTGAGATTCGCAAAGTATTGATTGCCGAAGGCAACCTTATCGACTGTATCGTCAACCTGCCCGCCAAATTATTTTTAAACACCCAAATTCCTGCTGCGCTCTGGTTTATGAATCGCGCACGCGGCTCTTCATCAAAAAGCAGCGGCCATCCGCGCAAAAGTGAAATTTTATTTATCGACGCCCGTAACCTCGGTCACCTGATCAATCGCCGCACCCGCGAACTCTCCCACGATGACATAAACAAAATCGCCGGTGTCTACCACAATTGGCGAACCGGTGAAGGTGAATATGAAGACGTAAAAGGTTTCTGTGCCTCTGTACCCTTGGAACGTGTTGCAGAATTGGATTACGTACTCACGCCCGGCCGCTACGTCGGCCTGCCGGAGGAGGAAGACGATTTCAATTTCGCCGAGCAGTTTGCAGCGTTAAAAGCAGAGTTTGAAGCGCAATTAAAAGAAGAAGCAAAATTAAATAAAGCCATTGCCAAGAGTCTGGCGAGGATCAAACTGCCATGACCTTGTGGGAGCAAATACAACAGGGCGAAAGCAAAACCCTGGAGCTGAAACAGCAACTGCCCAGGCGCGACCAGATCGCAAAAACGGTTATTGCCTTTGCCAATACCGGCGGCGGCAAGCTGATTATCGGGGTGGATGATGACCGGCAGGTTGTCGGCATTGCCGAAGACGATATTTTCACTTTGCAGGATCAGATCGTATCGCTGATAGCCGATGGCTGCCATCCCACCATCTTGCCGGAAATCTATACCGCCAACCTGGACGGCAAACTGGTACTGGTCGTCGAGGTGTTTCGCGGCAACCTCCTGCCCTACTTCCTCAAACACGAAGGCAAAGCCAGCGGCACCTACCTGCGCATCGGCGCCACCAATCGCCCGGCGGACCGCGAATACATCCTTGAGCTGGAACGGCAAAAGCGCAACCAAAGCTTTGATGAGGAAACCGGTTACGAGCAGGCATTGGACGAACTCGACCTCACACCGTTGGAACAGCGTTTCACCGCCCAAGGCAAACACCTGAATCCGGAAAAACTGCAAAACCTCAAGCTGGTACGTGAAGAGCAAGGCCGGCTTTACCCCACCCACGGCCTGATGATCCTGCTCGGCCGATATGAGCATGTGGTCACCCAATGCGCCCGCTTCAAAGGCACGGATATGAGCGTATTTATCGACCGCAAGGAATACACCGGCGACCTGTTCAGCCAGCTTGAGCAAACCGAAGCCTTTATCAAAAACCACATCCACCTGCGCGGCGAAATCAAGGGGCTGCAACGCACCGACACCTACGAAATCCCCGCAACCGCCCTGCGCGAAGCCCTGATCAATGCCTTTGTCCACCGCGACTACACCAACCGGGGGCGCGACATTAAAGTCGGTATTTACGACGACATTGTCAATATCGTCTCCCCCGGCGGCTTTCCCAGCGGCATCACCCATACAACCCTGGGCGAAGGCCGCTCCGAAATCCGTAACCGCACCATCGCCCGCGTCTTCAAGGAACTGGGCTACATTGAACAATGGGGCAGCGGCTTGCAGCGCATCAAAAACACCTGCCTGCAACAGGGCCTGAAAGAACCGCAGGTTCGGGAAACCGGCGACTTTGTGGATGTGGAATTCTACCGCCCAGAACGGATAGAAACCGATGCAACCGCGACCAAATCCAATATAAAAACACCCGAAAACGTCCAAAATCGGACGATTACGACCGATTACGACCGATTACGACCGATTACGACCGATTACGACACCCTGCATCCAGATGAAACCGCCATACTCCTGTACCTGCTGGATCACCCTAAAATAGATCGGAAGCAAGCCCTGACTCTGTTAAACATTAAAGAGACCAGAGCCAAAGCACTGTTTAACGATCTTCTGGACAAAAGCCTGATCGAACGCCACGGGCAAGGGCGCAGCACCTATTATGTGTTGGTGAACAGATTGGAGGGGCGGGATGAGTGAGTGGCGTAAGTGCAAGCTCGGTGAGTTTGCATATATTCAAACGGGGCCATTCGGTAGTCAACTTCATGCCGCTGATTATGTTGATGTTGGCATTCCATCAATTATGCCTACAAATATCGGTTCCAGATTAGAGATTTCTACTACAAATATTGCTTGTATAACTGAGTCAGATGCGAAGCGGCTGGATCGTTACGTGGTGGCAGAAAATGACATTGTATACAGTCGCAGAGGCGATGTAGAAAAGTGCGCATTTGTTACTAAAAAAGAATCAGGTTGGTTGTGTGGGACAGGTTGTCTTAGGGTTCGATTTATATCACCTGAAATAGATCCGCGCTTTTGTGCATATTATTTATCTACCGAAGAAATACGAGGTTGGGTAAGCGGGAATGCAGTTGGTACAACAATGCCGAATTTGAACTCATCTATCTTAAAACGACTGCCATTAAATTTACCTTCTTTAGAAGAACAAAAAGGTATCGCATCCATTCTTAGCCGTCTCGACGAAAAAATTGACCTGCTACATCGCCAAAACAAAACCCTTGAAACTATGGCGGAAACCTTGTTCCGTCAGTGGTTTGTGGAAGATGCTCAGGACGATTGGGAGGAGGGGACGCTTGGCGATATTGTAGAGTTTAATTATGGAAAAACTCTTAGAGATCAAGAGCGAAGCGGTTTTGGTTTCCCCGTTGTTGGTTCCAGTGGAATTGTTGGGTTTCATAAAGACTATTTGGTAGAGGCTCCCGGAATAGTTACCGGTAGGAAAGGAACATTAGGTGTAATAAATTATATGTTTGATAATTTCTACCCAATTGACACCACTTTTTATATTACAAGCAAAATAAAGTCATCAGATCTATTTTATGAATATTTCCTATTGAAAAAATGTGAACTCGGTGAAATGAATAGCGACTCTGCTGTGCCTGGCTTAAATAGAAATGCAGCGCATGGTATTCCTATAATTATACCTCCGTATGAACAGATAGATAATTTTAACGATTTCTGTAAATCCATCTTTAAAAAATTACAAGCCAATGCTTCACAAATATCATCTCTGGGAAGGCTCCGCGATACTCTGCTGCCAAAGTTAATGAGCGGAGAGGTTGAAGTGAGTCATGAATAATCTACGCAGAAAGCTGGACTTATATATTCTTTCTCTAGCGCTACTTTTTATATTTTTTATCATTATCACAATAAATATCCCCGTGTGCATGGGTAATGATTGCAAATTTATTGGGATAAAAGAATTGCCAATTTCCAATGTTGTAGCCCTTTTGTCAGCAGTTTTACTTGGCTACTGTTTTTATGCCTATAAGAGATTTGATTTTGATTTAAAAGGAACAACCGATATTCCTTTTGAAATTACAAAAATACAAGGCATCAACTATGAGCATTTAACATTTTTAGCCACGTATGTCGTGCCTTTGATTAGTTTTGACTTTGAATCTGGCCGCCAGATGATTGTGCTTGCTATGCTGCTGATTGTAATGGGCATTATTTATATAAAAACAGATCTATTCTATGCCAACCCTTCATTGGCTCTATTAGGTTTTCATATTTATCAAGGAAATGGGAATTTTAAAACAGGTGATAGGGAAGAAATTATTCTGATTTGTCGTAATCGACTTGTAGCAGGCCAGAAAGTTTCATACATAAAGCTGGATGACAGAATTTACTACGTGAAAGGAGCTGCACAATGAATGCAGAAGAATTAAAATCGGCATTGCAGCCATTTTACGATAATGCTGATGAATTAGGCGTAACCGTTTATGCAATTTTGAAAAGTCAGGATGATATATCTCCTCGAAAAATAGATATCGAGGGAGATGCTTTACGGGAATTAAAACTGCTGTTTATCCAAAGCCTTCAGGAGAGTATTTCTAATAGGGAGGAGCTATCCGTTCTCAACCTTTCAACTTCAGATGAGCGCCTTGATGCAATTTATGTTTACGACATTGAGGTTCCCGCTGAGCTGACAGCTATGGAGTCAGTGCTCAACACTGATAATCTGCCCCTATTCAATTTTGAGGAATTTTCCTTATCCGACATAAAGGCTATTTTGATCGAAATAGGCAACAATATTGGACAGCTAGTTCTATATAAAACTATGGCGCCGGTAAATGTTTTTGGTAGATCCAGTTTTTTCCTTAAAAAATCACAACATAGAATGGAAAAAATAGATGAGGAGTTTTTGCGGATTAGTTCTGGCTTTCAATTATTGCGTATTGGTGGCGAGCTTTTAGTTATGGAACTTTCTGCAATTGAAAAAAGCTTTGGCTTTGACGAAATTATTATGAAAGAGGCTGCGATAGGTGTGGCTTCCATTGAAGCAAGAGCGCTGATAGAAAATCCTGATGTTTTACATGAACTACTTGGTGACATGAAATATGCAAGGCGATTTACCAAAGTTGCTAAAGCCTCACCAGTAATAAAGAAAAATGTTGAAAACGCCAGAATTATTGCTTTTTGCAGGTCATTTCCTGCGTTAGCAGGAAAAATTAGATTTAATGCAACGGGCGATAAAATTGTTTTAGATACCAAAGTTTCAAAAGATTTGTTCATTAAATTATTGATGGATAATTTTTTGACCTCTGAGCTGACAAATTTTCACTATGAAAGTGTTGCTAAGGATGTGGCAGATATCGATGTAGAAGATACAACAGTAAGTTAGCATCGGTTTTTTTACTGAAGCGGCTATAAACTATGTTCATAGAAGATTTATAGCTATTAATAGCATTTGGTAAAAGTGATTTATTTTTAGATATAATCTAATTAAATGACCTACGATTCAGGCTTGGATTTGGATTGATAGATTAACCAGTTTAGATGCCTGTCGGGTTATTCTATAGACAGAGTCGCCATTTTTGTTGTGGCTTTTCATCAACATGCCTGTGGCTACAAGGGTATTTAAATCATCTTCAAGAAATCTCGGCTCATTGTAGTTAATTTCCCCTGTGCGACCGTCAAATGCCTGCATCACTGTTTCTCCTGATAAGAAGGTCACTTTTAAAAAAGCGCTAGACTGCCCATTTTCCATCTGGCGCAATATTTCCATTGCTTGATCTGATAATTCAAATCCAGGCTTGATAGCGTGTGCAAGCTCGGAAAATCCACCAATCTGACTTGAGATGGTGGCAAGCATTTTATCTATAGCCTCCAACTTATCCAGCAATGTTGCCCTATCTTGATTTAATAAGGCTTTAATAGATATTGAAGCCTTTGTATTGATATTTAAAAGGCTAATGATTTCGTCATGTCTTTTTTCACCTAACCACTCAAGAAAATCATTATATTCGTCATTTGCTTGTGCACGATTTTCGCTTTTGAAGCTTGCTATAAGACCAACAATTGTTGAGAAAGCAGTAGCCCATTCCATATATTTAAGCTCAAGTTTAAATAAAAATTACCTGACTACTTCGGTAATAGAAAATTTTTACACCGAACAGAGCGGATCCTTTGGAATAGGTCATTCGCCCCTGTATATCTGCACGCCTTTAATCTTCCTATGCGGCCAGAAGCGCGATTCATAAAATTTTCAAGCGCCTCAGGGGACACCCCTTGAACTGCCAGATTTTCTATTTCTTTCACCGATGCTCTTATTCTTTTGCGTTCTGCTTTGGAAATATTGGGTTTGTCGTTATATACACCCAGTCCAGTAACTGTCATGGGCATATTTCCTGCTTTGTCGATTATGGTCTGTCCCCGCTTTCTGATATGTAATTTTGACCGCTTTTGAGAACACCCCTTTTGCGCCAGCATATTGATTACACGGGATATAGCATTGCTTTTTTGTTCCCTGCTAAGTTCATGATCTGCCGAAAGAGTTATATCGTCTGCAAAGCGGGAATAGGTAATGCCTTCATCTCGAAAAAATTGCTCCAGTGTGGGTTCAATATCCCAAAAAATTAAATTTGCTAGATAACTGCTGGTACTTGCACCTTGAGGCAATACCCCAAGGCGAGTGCTCAACTGGGCAAGCAGTAAAGATACATTTTTGCTGAATCCAAATAACCCTTGAAATATTCTTTGAACATGCCAGGAAGAGATCGACGGGAAAAAATCTTTAATATCAATCGTTATAAATTGTCTTTGGCCGCAATGGGGCCTTGCGTTGGCATAAATGCTTCTTGGATTTAACCTATCTCGAATGCCGCCGTGAAGGTATTGAGGAAATTGAACTTTGGATAATATCCTATCAACTATTTTTCTTTGTATCTCTTTTAAAGACTCATACGCATCATAGGTGCTGCGAGGATCGCCATTTTTCTTTGTCTGGGGTACATGCCGATACATATTGGATGCTCTTTCGGCAATATCCACAAGCAGCTGTTTTGGTTCATTCAGTGCCAGAGATAATGCCTTTATGCTGTATATTGACTTATAAGGGTAGCAGGGGGCATCCATATTATTTACCAAATAAAAGAAATAGGGCTAGCCCAAAACAGAAAGCTAACCCTGCGAAAATCTAAAAGGTGTAGTTTGTTGCGTCATGAGATAGCCTCAAGAATTTCCTCTACGTGATTGCAGAGCCAATCCCATGCTCTTTTAAGCTGAACAATCAGCCAGCCAAGTAATTTAAGAATCAAAAATTTAATTGCATACTTCGCAATAATTTTTAACTTTTTACGTCTATCACTTGGCTCTTTGGGAGCGTTGACGCGGACATCTTCATTGTTGTGCTCTTTGTGAGTGGTTGAATTGCCACTCGGTGACTTCTTTTCTTTAAACATGGTTAATGACTCTTTCGTCCGGGCGAAATTGCCCCGCCGGCAAGCAAGTTCGGGCCGAAAGGAACATTGAAGATGTCACTACAAACTACAGTTCGGCTTATCGTTAGATAAGCCATCCGCCGGAAACTGAAACAGCCTGTAGGAGAATGCTGAGACTGAAACAGTGGATTCAAGACTGTTTCAGCAACGGGGCTGACCCCAAAGGCCACCCGTCACACACTCCCGGTTCTGCGGCGAAGTTAGCTTTGGCGAACACCAAAGCCGATTGGTTTCCCAATCGCGACTTGCAAGCCCGAATATCATCATGTTTAAAGAGCACCTGGGCGGTACACCCAGCCGAAGTCTTTTATTGAGCCGAATTAGCTTATTTCAAGAGTTGGGTCAAAAATGATCTTCCTCACCCTGCTCTTTAACTAGATGGTAGATGGGTATTTCGGTCTACTTGTTTCAAATCATGATAGGTGGCTTTACTGGTTCGTTTGAGAGGGTGGCCGGCATCGACCCGATTATTGGAATATCGGCAACCGGGCATTTGGTATGGGTAAATTCAATGGCGGTGCGGGAGATGCTTTCCTAAGGCTATTCTGGCCAAGTCTTTGCGGGTAAATACATAATGGTCTTCTCTATATATACCCCAGACTTTAAGTAGGCACAAAAGCTATATTTTGATGTTAAATCTGTCTGCTTATCAGCTTATGGGGGGCATTAATTGGGTGTTGATGGCAACCATAGGATTATCACGCCATAATCGTCAGGTTCGGCTGTTGTATAAACAAGCTGCTTTTCGGTAGCTGCAAGGTTTAACAACCAGCAGGATTTACGAGGTAAGTAAAGAGATTTGCAAAAGCACTGATGAGCAATATCAAACTTTTTCATAGCCAGGAAATCCGCAGCCATTGGGATGCAGAACAGGAACAATGGTTGCTCAGTGTGATTGATATTGTCCAGGCGTTGACAGAGTCTGAGCGACCACGTAAGTACGGGAGTGAGCTAAAGAAAAAGCCTCAAAAAGAGGGTAATTAATTGTCCGATAGAATCGGACAATTGAAAATGCCATCCACAGATGGCAAATCTTATCTTGCTGATGTGGCTGGCAATGCCCGTAAAGATATTGAAAGCAAAACCGGCAAGAGTGTTATCAGCCATCAAAACGCCAAATCATTAGGTAGATCCCATAAGCCGCAACTGCCGGAGACAGAATGACCAAGCTGACCGAATCCGCCATCGAAGCCTTCGCCATCACATTGCTTGAGCAGCAGGGGTACACCGCTATTCATGGTCTGGATATAGCACCTGACGGTGATACTCCCGAACGTAGCGACTACGCCCAAGTATTGTTGACTAAGCGTCTGGATAAGGCGATCCATCGTATTAATCCGCAACTGTCTAAGGATGTTTTACTTCAGGCTCGCAAAGATGTTGAGCGTGTGCAGTCGCCGGATTTACTGGCTAATAATGAAACCTTCCATCGCCTGTTAACTGAGGGGGTGCCTGTCAGTATCCAGCAGGACGGCAATGAACGCGGCGAGCGGGTTTGGTTAATTGATTTTGATCGGCCGGAAAATAATGAATTTGCGGTAATCAGCCAATTCACAGTGATAGAAAACCATCACAACAAACGCCCTGATTTGGTGTTGTTTGTTAACGGTATGCCGCTGGTGGTGATTGAGCTGAAAAATGCCGGTGATGAAAACGCAAGTGTGAAAAGTGCGTTTAAGCAAATTGAAACTTATAAAGCATTGATACCGAGCCTGTTTAACAGTAATGCGTTCATTGTTATTTCTGACGGCCTCGAAGCAAAAGCCGGTTCCATTTCCTCCGGCTTATCACGTTTTATGCATTGGAAAACAGCGGATGGCAAAGCAGAAGCATCGAAACTGGTGAGTCAGTTAGAAACGCTGATTGTAGGGATGCTTAACCCAAAGACTCTGCTGGATTTAATATGGCACTTTATTGTGTTTGAAAAAAGCAGCAAAGAAGATCCTGTCAGTGGACTGATTACCATCAACACGGTTAAAAAACTGGCCGCTTATCATCAATATTACGCAGTTAATGCTGCCGTTGCGTCGACGTTGCGCGCTGCTGATATGGATGGTCATTCCATGATACATGAGAGCCCCGCAAGTTATGGTTTACCGGGTGTCAGTCATCAGCCTAAAGGCGACCGCAAAGCGGGGGTGGTATGGCATACACAGGGTTCCGGCAAGTCGCTGTCGATGGTGTTTTACACCGGTAAAATTGTGCTCGCATTGAACAACCCTACGGTATTGGTTATCACCGACCGCAACGATCTGGATGACCAGCTCTTTGATACTTTTGCTTCCTCCAAACAATTGTTGCGCCAAGAACCGGTACAGGCGCAAGACCGAAACCATTTAAAAGAATTATTGCGTGTCGCTTCCGGCGGCGTGGTGTTTTCCACTATCCAAAAGTTCCAGCCGGAAGACGGTAATGTCTACGAACAATTATCAACCCGCAATAACATTGTGGTAATTGCCGACGAAGCACACCGGACGCAATACGGCTTTTCCGCAAAAACAGTCGATGAAAAAAATTCAAGCGGTGAAGTGATCGGTAAAAAAGTGGTTTACGGTTTTGCCAAATACCTGCGCGATGCATTGCCCAATGCGACCTATTTGGGATTTACCGGCACCCCGATTGAGAAAGCTGATGCCAATACGCCGGCAGTGTTCGGCAATTACGTCGATATCTACGATATTGCCCAAGCTGTCGAAGACGGTGCAACCGTCCGCATTTTTTATGAAAGCCGTCTGGCAAAAGTCCAGTTATCAGAGGAAGGTAAGAAACTTATTGCAGAACTGGATGAAGAACTTGGCGAAATGGAACTGAATGAAACCCAAAAAGCCAAAGCGAAATGGACAAAAATGGAAGCGCTGATCGGCAGTGAGAAGCGTATCCGTAATATTGCCAAGGATATTGTTACGCATTTTGAAGCGCGTCAAAAGGTATTCGACGGTAAAGGCATGGTGGTCAGTATGTCACGCCGCATAGCTGCAGAACTTTATGCGGAAATTATCAAGCTTCGCCCTGAATGGTATTCGGATGATTTAACCAAGGGCGTTATCAAAGTGGTGATGACTGCTGCCAGCAGCGACGGCCCATTGCTGGCAAAACACCACACCACCAAAGAGCAGCGCAAATTATTAGCCGAGCGAATGAAGGATGATGACGATCCGTTGAAACTGGTGATTGTGCGCGATATGTGGTTGACCGGTTTTGATGCGCCGGGAATGCATACGCTTTATATTGATAAACCGATGAAAGGCCATAATTTAATGCAGGCTATTGCACGGGTTAACCGTGTCCATAAGGATAAACCCGGCGGCTTGGTAGTTGATTATTTAGGTATTGCTGCCGACCTGAAAGAAGCCTTGTCATTTTATTCCGAAGCCGGCGGCAAGGGTGATCCAACACTGGCGCAAGAACAGGCCGTGACTCTGATGCTGGAAAAACTGGAAGTCATCTCTGCACTGTTTGACGGGTTTGCTTATGAGAATTATTTTGCGGCAGATACATCACAGAAACTGTCAATGATCCTGGCTGCCGAAGAGCATATCCTCAGCCTTGAGGATGGCAAGAAACGTTACATCAAAGAGGTCACTGAATTATCACTGGCTTATGCGATTGCCATTCCCCATGAGCAGGCAATTGATGTGACGGATGAAGTCGGTTTTTTCCAGGCAGTTAAGGCACGTCTGGTTAAATTTGACAGCGCCGAAGATGGCAGTGATAACGAGGACGTGGAAACAACCATCCGGCAGGTGATTGATAAAGCATTGGTGTCGGACAAGGTTATTGATGTGTTTGACGCTGCCGGGATAAAAAAACCGGATATATCTATCTTGTCCGAAGAGTTCCTGGTAGAGCTGAAAGATTATCAGCACAAAAATATTGCATTGGAAGTTTTGAAAAAAATTCTCAATGATGAGCTGAAAATCCGCCTGAAAAAGAATTTGGTGGAAAGTAAAAAATTGATCGAAATGCTTGAGGAGGCGATCAAGAAATACCATAACAAAATCCTTACCGCTGCGGAGGTAATGGATGCGCTGATCAGTATCAGTAAGGAAATCACTGCGTCAGATGAAACTGCAAAGCAAATGGGGCTTTCGGATTTTGAATATGCGTTCTATACCGCTGTTGCAGACAATGACTCTGCCAAAGAGTTGATGCAACAGGATACCTTGCGTGAGCTTGCCGTAGTGTTAACCCAACGGGTGCGTGAAAATGCGAGTATTGATTGGACAATAAAAGAAAGCGTCAAAGCGAAACTGAAAGTCATTGTGAAACGGACCCTGCGTCAATTCGGTTATCCGCCGGATATGCAGCTATTGGCAACAGAAACCGTATTGAAACAGGCAGAAATGATTGCGAATGAATTGGCTGGTTAAATGATTTATCGAAAAAAACAAAGGAGACCGAGGTCTCCTTTGTTTTTTCTGGGATGCTGGTATTTATATCAACTAACGTGCAGCGTCTTCCAGTCGCCAGACCAATTTGGTTTGGTACCAGCAGGCCACTGTTTTGCCGTTTTCAGTGCAAGGCGTAAATGTCCAGTTGCGCTTTGCGTGTTTGATGGCAGCTTCATCCAAACGTGTTGAATTACTGGATGAATAAACCTGAGCATCTGCAACGCGGCCATCGGTATTGATCAAAAGATTCAAACCTGTTGCACCTTCTTCACCCAGGCGAACAGCGGTAGAGGGATAGTCGGGTTTGGTGGCTTTAAGTAATTTAGGTTTGGAAACTTTGGAAGCGATAATGGTTTCTTCCGTACCGATTAGGATGGTCTCGGTCGAGATAACCCTTTCAGGTTCAAAGGTGACTTTCTCTGTCGGTATTGATGTGAGGGTGACGTTGGTTTTTATGACGGGTTCTATCAGTGTAATTTCTTCGGGAGGTGTAATTTTTTCCTGGTTGGGATTGATCGTAATAGCGGGTGGAATTTTGTTAATGAGGGTAACGCCTAAACCACTGGCTAGTCCCCAAATTAACAATAGGTGGAAAGCAATAACAATAAATATGCCGAGCGATTTTTGTTGTGAGTTGTGCTGAACATGATATGACATAAATTGGCTACCATTTTCGTGAGAGTGACCTGAAGAAATGGTATTTATTGACACAAACAATCCAGTACTTCGGTATTTGTATCTACCATTTCACGGAATGTACCTGAACAAAAAATTCGCCCAGGTAATCTGAGTATAGCTAGCCTTCGTAAAATGGAAGTAATTGGGCAGATTCCAGTTATATCCTTTACTACCTAGGCATTGGCTTTTTATACAACTATATCCTGTTGCCGATGAATCACTGGGTAAGATTTTTAACGGGAACAATCTTTAACAAAAAAAACATCTCAATTGGGTTGCAGGGTTTAGGTCTTGTTATGATTAAATGCCGATACAAATACATTCCGGTTGTTTTCACATTGAGGGGCTAACCATGAAAAATCCATTGCTTATTGTGCTGCTGGTGATCAGTCTCGTTGCATGCAGTGCCTTGAAGCCGCACGAAAAAGAGAGTGAGCAGCAAGCCCAACAGGCGGGTTTGGTTGTGCTGGCTAAATCCCATCTTGATGCGACATACGTTTTACCGCATGCACAGTGGGGACACTATAAAAAAATAATACTAGATGATCTGGATCTGTCATCAGTAAATATTATTAACCCTAACTCATATTCAATCCACCGGACTCCCTGGGAACTCAACGACAGGGACAGGGCCTATTACCAGGAAAAGTACGTGAGCGCAGCTAACGAACAACTTTTTGCGAAGGGATATACCGCTGCAACTACCGCCGGTGCAGACACGTTATTGTTAAAAGCCCGCATTACGGAAATTGCACCCCTTGCACCTAAAGATGACCTGAAAGGGCGTCCCACTATTATGGATGTATATAGCGAAGGCTTTGGTCGCATGACAATTGTTTTTGAAGTCTACGACTCGGTGTCAAATAAATTATTGCTGATTACCAGTGATGAACATGATTTGGGGCGGTTCTGGGAAAAAAATACACGTGCGCAAAACAACATGCAAATCAGGAGTGCGTTTGATTTTTGGTTGAGGTACCTTAAAAAAGATTTGGACAAAGCTGCAAAAAAATAAAGGTTTAAAGTGGGTGATGCTAACCAGTGGAGTCCATAACCGATATATTTAGTCATAGGCTTGGGCTTCTGCTCCGCAAAGTAAGGACGATATTTTAATCACCTCTGTCCTAAGATTTTCGGGGAAAAATCCCGGCCTTATATTTTTGGGTATACTGTCGCCTGTTCAGTAGCAATAAGGCGCGTATATGACCCAACTAGAAAATCTTCCACTCAGCGAATTATCGGTAGGTATGGTAAAGACCTACAGCAAAACCCTCACCGAACAAGATATCCTGTTATTTGCCGCCTGTTCCGGCGATGTTAATCCTGTGCACCTGGATAAGGATTACGCAGCCACTACTGCATTTGGTGAACCTATTGCCCACGGCATGTGGACGGGCGCTTTGGTATCAGCCGCCATAGCAACCCAATTACCGGGACCAGGTTCGGTTTATCGCAGCCAGAGCCTGAGCTTCAGGTCCGGTAAAGGTGGGGGATACCGTTACGGTAAGCCTGACCATCAGCGAAATTAAAGAGCGTTTAAAATTAGTGGTGCTGGATTGCGAAGCGCACAATCAAGATGGCAAATTAATTGCAAAAGGTGTGGCAGAAGTAATTGCGCCGGTTGAAAAGCAAATTATTGCAGCGCCGGTGTTGCCGGAAATTTTAATTGGCTAATTGCTGCAATCTACCTTTTTGAAGGCATTCAAGTAGGACGTCGCCATCCTCGCGCAGATTTAATTTAAGGTGCTTCTACTGAAACACTTAATCAAGGGTTTAGGAACGAAAAGTAAAACTGGATTCCTGCTTGCGTGGGGATGGCGACGTCCATATGAATTTGATATTGCGCGACTTAGGGCAGGTAGTGCCAGAAATCCATTTACTCCGCTTCTTCGTCCTCTTCCTCGACCAAAATAATCGGCCAGCCGCCAAAACCTTTCCATTTATTCACAATAAAGCAAAATAAATCAGCGGTTTTCTCGGCATCATAAGCAGCGGAGTGGGCTGCGCTGTTACTGAATTCCAAACCGGCGCAGCGGCAGGCTTTGGCCAATACGGTCTGGCCAAAGGCCAGGCCTGCAAGGGTTGCGGTATCAAATACGCTGAAGGGATGGAAGGGGTTACGTTTTATATCGCAACGCTCAATGGCCGCATTTAAAAAATTCAAATCAAAATGCGCATTGTGGCCGACAACTACCGCGCGGCTACAGCCGCTTTCCTTTACCGCACGGCGCACCGCTTGCATCATATCAGTCAGTGCCATCAGTTCCGGCTCTGCCATGCGGTCAGGGCTGTCCAGGTCTATACCGGTAAAATCCAGTGCTGCTTTCTCAATGTTGGCGCCTTCAAAGGGTTCAATATGAAAAGAAAAAGTCTCATGGCGATGCAAGCAACCATCTTCGTCAATGCGCACGGTAACCGCTGCAATTTCCAGCAGGGCATCGGTCTGCGCGTTAAATCCGCCAGTTTCTACGTCAATAATCACAGGTAAAAACCCGCGAAAACGTTGTGCCAGGGGCGAGGATGGGTCTTTTTGATGTTCAGGTGGGTTCACTGGGTTGCCTTAATGGTTGCTTACGCTTTTTGTAACTGCCAGCGCAGTGTTTCGCCCGCGCGCAAGGGCACCAAGGTGGTATCTGCAAAGGGTAAATTATCGGGAACTTGCCATTGCGTTTTTACCAGGGTGATTTTATCGGTATTGCGCGGCAGCTGATAAAAATCAGGACCAAAATGGCTGGCAAAGGCTTCCAGTTTATCCAGTGCGCCTGCATCCTCAAAGGTTTCTGCGTAGAGTTCAATCGCGGCATTGGCGGTATAACTGCCAGCGCAACCACAAGCTGCTTCTTTTTTGTCTTTTGCGTGGGGTGCTGAATCTGTGCCTAAAAAGAATTTAGGATTGCCGCTGGTGGCGGCTTTGATCAGCGCAGCCTGATGGGTGTTGCGTTTCAAAATCGGCAGACAGTAAAAGTGCGGACGAATGCCGCCCACCAGCATATGGTTGCGATTGTAGAGCAGGTGATGTGCGGTAATTGTCGCTGCCACATTGGCGGGTGCCGCTGCTACAAACCCAGCGGAATCAGCAGTGGTAATGTGTTCCAGCACCATTCTCAGCTCAGGAAAGTTTTTTACCAGCTGGCTGAAGGTGCGGTCGAGGAATACTTTTTCACGGTCAAAAATATCAATGGCTGGATCAGTCACTTCGCCGTGCAGCAAAAATGGCATGCCGGCTTTTTGCATGGCTTCCAGCACGGGATAGATTTTGGCCAGGTCGGTCACGCCCGAGGCGGAGTTGGTGGTAGCTCCAGCGGGGTAAAGTTTGCAGGCCGTAACACCCGCAGCCTTGGCCTTTGCAATTTCGGCGGGATCGGTGTTGTCGGTCAGGTAAAGTACCATCAGCGGTTCAAACGGGTTACCAGCCGGACGTGCAGCGAGTATGCGCTCACGGTATGCCAGGGCTTGCGCGGTATCCATAACCGGCGGCACCAGGTTAGGCATGACGATAGCGCGGGCAAATTGCCGGGCTGCGTCCCCCACGGTACGGGTCAGGGCAGTGCCGTCGCGCAGATGGATATGCCAGTCGTCGGGGCGGGTCAGGGTAATTTGGTGTGGCGCTGCGGGCTGCGACATGAGCGGCTTTCTCTTCAAGTTTAAAACGTGCCGCATCCTACCAAAAACAGGCACTCGGCGCAGCTACAAGTTGGGCTTGTTGGAGGCTTTGTCTATACTGAACCTACTTCCGGGCTTAGGCTTATATCAACAAGTTTTGGCCGATAATCTCCGATCAAGGTTGATGTGAATGTTTGCTCGTATACCCTTAAATCGCCATTTATTAATTATCCCAAGCCTTTTGTTGAGCTGCACCGCCCAGGCGCAGATGTACGCGGCTGATATGGCCAGTTCCGAGTGGAAAACCCTATCCACCCCTTTTTCCTGCAGTCTTACTCACACCATCCCTGCTTTTGGCAAAGCCGTATTTACCCGCAAGGCCAGTAGTGGTGAACGTTTTTATCTGGAAGCGCAGGCAAAGATCAGCTTTCCCCAGGGCACCGCGAAGGCTGAAACCTTACCGCCGGTATGGCGTAGCGATCTTGCGCCTGTTTCGCTGGGTTCTTTTGATGCAGTTGCGGGCAATCAACCGGTGAACCTGGACGCTACGCAGATCACACCTGTAGTCGCGCAACTTACGGCAGGGATGAACGTGATGTATTCCTCGCAGCCGGTTGCAAATGCATCATCCGGCTCATCGATAATGCGCGTTGTATTAACAGCAAAAAATTTTGCAGAGGGCTATAAGGTTTATCAAAAATGCGTTGCCGATATTATTCCTTACGGATACGCCCAGGTTGCCAGAACCTCCATTCATTATGCAGAAAAACCGGAAGCCCTCACCGCAAGTCAAAAAGCTGATTTGGGCAGGGTGGCACGTTACGTTAAAGCAGACCCTAAAGTGGTGGGCGTGTTTGTCGATGGCCATAGCGATACCCTTTTAAGCCCCGAGGCCGGTGAAGCGCAATCCAGGCAGCTGGCCGAATGGGTGAGTGCTTATTTGGTGGACAAGGGTGTAGCGGAAAGTAAAATTACCACTCGTTGGCATGGCGACAAATTTTTAATCGCCAATAACAAAACCGCAGCAGGCCGCGCACAAAACCGGCGCGTAACCGTACGCCTTGAAGATGAAACGGCCCATAAGGAATTTATGAAAAAGGAAGAGGAAAAACGCAAGGCTGAAGAAAAATCCAATGCTGAAAAAGCCGTGACCGAAAAAATAGCTGGCGACAAAACAGCCAGGGATTCCACCGCATCCAGCAGCGCTTCAAGCTCCCGCAAGATGACACCTGAAGAAATCAGTCGCATGGTTGAAGGCTTTGATTTGGCACACCCTAAATAATGTAAATAATCCATATTTTTTGCATATTTCCATTGCTGGTGATTGCCGGCTCCTTTTTTTATAATTAGCGCGCGCAGCCACAATTTTTAAGGCTGCGTGGAATTTTTTCCAAGCACTTATGTCTTACTCTCGAATTTTGTAACTCTCAAGTTGCAGGACTTTTGTCACTACAAAGGCTCTGTGGGAATTATCTTATTAGAGGTCACTATGAAGAAATTTTTGTTGCGCACGGCAAGTTTACTATTCCTGTCTGTCAGTCTGGTGGTTACTTCTGTCGAAGCAGCGCCCTTGCCTGATTTCAGCGATTTAATTGAGAAAGCCTCTCCTGCGGTGGTAAAAATTACTGCTGTTACCAAAGCGCGCCAAGCCCGGCAATTTCGCCAGCTTCCCAATAACCAATTGCAGGATATTCCGGAAATTTTTCGCGAATTACTGGAACAGCGCCAAATACCCCAACGCGAACATGGCGCCCTTGGTTCAGGTTTTATTATTTCGGACGATGGCTATATCCTCACCAATAACCATGTTGTCAGTGAGGCTGATGAAATAAAAGTTATCCTCAATGACGAGCGTGAGTTTGATGCAAAATTGGTCGGGACGGATGACCGTACCGATATAGCCCTGTTGAAAATTGATGCAAAAAATTTACCGCAACTCAGTTTGGCAAAAAATGAAAAACTCAAAGTGGGGCAGTGGGTCGTTGCCATAGGTTCACCTTTTGGCCTGGATTATTCTGCAAGCGCAGGTATTGTCAGCGCCATTGGTCGCAATATTCCGTCTGATCGTGGATACGTGCAATTTATCCAAACCGACGTTGCTATCAACCCGGGGAATTCCGGTGGTCCTTTATTTAATATGGACGGTGAAGTGGTAGGTATTAACTCACAGATTTATACCCCGTCTGGCGGTTCAGTCGGCCTGTCATTTGCAATTCCATCCTCGGTTGCTATCGACGTTGTCAGCCAGTTAAAAGACAAGGGCCGTGTTGAACGCGGTTGGTTGGGTGTTGTTATCGGCAGCGTCGATAAAGATCTGGCAAGTGCCTATGGTTTGGATAAAGCGCAGGGTGCCATAGTGTCTGAAGTATCCCCCCGAGGCCCGGCCGAAAAAGCGGGTGTAAAAGTGGGCGATTTGATTGTGAAATTCAACGGGCGTGATGTTCACAGCCAGGCTGACTTACCGCGTATTGTCGGCCAGCTGGCACCCGGTACCAAGGTAACTTTTGATGTGATCCGTAAAGGTAAGCGTGAGACCTTGACCGGAGTGTTGGAAAAGTTAAAGGACGATTCGGTCCTGTCTGAAAAATCCAGCCCATCCAGCGAACCTAAAACTACCAAACCCGATGCCCTGGGGCTGACGGTGGCTCCCGCTGAGAACGGCAACGAAAAGGGCGTTCAGGTCACCAGTGTCGAGCCTGACAGTGCAGCGCAACGCGCCGGTTTGCAGCGTGGTGATATTATTACCCAACTGGATTTTGTGGATATTGATTCGGTGGCCACCTATAGCAAGATTGTGAACGGTATACCGAGAAACTCTGCAAAAGCCATTCGTTTTGTTCGGGGTGGGACTCCTGCTTTCCGCTCTATTACTGTTAAATAGCCGCTGTAAATTTAAACGCTGCCGGGTTGGTGCTATCTGCTCTGATCCAGGTAGCGTTTAATTAAATGCAAAATCCTTCTTCCTGTGGGAAAACACCAGAGTGAGGGATTTAAACCAACGCATTCTTACGATGTTTATGTATAAATTCCCTCTCCGGGAGAGCATAGGTAAGTCCGGCCCTTTCATTTTCAGAAGCAGCACACCAGGGGTTTATCGGGCTATAATACCAGCCCCTCGGTTGAAGTAATGATTATGCAGCCACCTGTTTTTTCACGCGATTTATTGGCACCGCGTTACTGGCTCGCCTGGTTTGGTGTGGCGGTCTGGTTTTTGTTGGCGCAGCTTCCCTACCGTGTTCAGTATTACCTGCCGTATTTATTGATTCCCTACCTCAAACGCAATAAAAAACGCCTGAACCAGGCGCAAACCAATTTGCGCCTGTGTTTTCCGGCGCTGAGTGATAAAGAGCGCGAGGACTTGCTTCAGGAAACCTTGTATTCCACTGCCATGGCCGTGTTTGAAACAGGTATTGCCTGGTTCTGGCCCAAGTGGCGGTTGCGCAGGTTATTTACGATTCGCGGTGTGGAGCATGTGAAAGCCGCAGAGCAAGAGGGGAAGGGTGCGCTTTTGCTGAGCATGCATTTCACTACCCTGGATATCGGCAGCGCCATGCTTGGGCAATATGTCAATTACGATGGCATGTACCGTCCGCATCGCAATAAAGTGTACGATTATATGCAGAAAGTTCGCCGCGAAGCCTATGCGCCGGGCGGCACGGCATTCAGTCGCGATAATGTGCGCGGCATGATCAGCCGCCTGCGTCAGGGGCGCATGATTTGGTATGCCCCAGACCGTGACCTGGGCGAAAAAATCAGCGTCTTCGTTCCTTTCTTCGGTGTGCAGACCGCCACTGTGACTGCAACGGCACAATTCGCCCGGCTTGGGCGCGCCAAAGTGATTCCGTTTACCCAAAAACGGTTACCACATGGCAAAGGTTATGAATTGGTTATTCATCCTCCCTTTGAAAATTATCCGTCGGGTGATGAATACGAAGATGCCTTGCGCGTTAACCAATTTATGGAACATGAAATCCGCAAAATCCCCGGCCAATATTTTTGGGCACAACCGCGTTTTAAAACCCGGCCGGCAGGGGAGGCACGTTTTTATTAACAAGAGATGTGATCGTGCTGAATGAGATGATTGCAACATTTATTTTGCAAAGACCGCAACCACTGTCCTTAAAAATAGGAATATATCGCTGTAGTTCCCACAAGCCATTTATGACTTGCAGGGAGTTGGATCATAAAACGATCTTCTGGAAATAGCGTATTCGTGAAAATTTCTTAATGCTTAATAGGCTTATCCGAATAATGCACACTCCCGTCTTCGTCGGTCCAGCGATAGAGTTTTTCTTCCTGTATTTCTTTTTTCTTATCTAATGTCGGGTTTGCTTCAGGAGCCCGGTTTTGTTGCACACCATCAGTGATATCTTCCACCACATAATATTTTTTGGGTTTTACTGCAGTGCTCCTGGCAGGATATCTGCTATCTATTCCGGCATCATTGCTAAAAATAATTTCGGATAGCTCCCGCATTTTAGGGTTCATTAGCAGTGATAATTTATTGTTTGAATTCAATTGTGCCTGGAACGCTGGATCGCTGACTATCTCCAGCACTCTGGGATCATTTTTAAGCGTAGATACTTTTTGCCAGGCCAGTAACATTTTCTCAGCGGCTGCCTGTTCGGCAGAGGTTCCACTTTCTGCATCACCGGCTGATGCAATAATGGCTTGCATGTCCGGATTCTGGATCAGCTCCTGAAAATCGCGGTTTTGCATGAGTGATTGCACATTACCCTGGTCCATTTCTGCCTGGAATTCCGGATTATTTAAAAGCTGTTTGAACTCATCGTTATTTGTCATGTTCTGTACATGACCCAACATGGTTTGTGGATCTTGGGTCAGGGTTTTGGTAATTTGTGTACTGGTCTTATCGGAAGTAATGATACCCACCGCTGTGGAAGCTGCTGTGCTGACAAGTTTTTTAGCAGTTCTGTCGATAAAGGAAGTCCTGGTATCTACAGGGTTCGGAGCAGGTGGTGCTCCGCCATCGACCACATATTGTTTAATCGATTCCGCTTCTTGGTCGCGTTGCGCTTTGGTGCGTGCGCTTTCCGTTTCAGATTGATTGGCGACCTGTGCGGTTTTTGCTGCCGGTTGTATCACAATATCAATCACATACACGACTACCAAACCTATGACACCGCCAAAAATAAGACCAAAGACGGTGCCGCCCAGTTTTGAGCTTGTGTCGGTAAATTGATTGCTGGGAACCAGGCGCGCCATACTGCTTAATAAAAAACTGACCAGAAAACTGGTGATGAGGAAAATAGTACAGCCGACAACTAAAAATAAAATTAAACCATCCAGTCCGGTATAGGCTCGCACTATGTGCGCAAAAGGTTTGGTCAGGAAAATGGCGGCGGGATAAGCAATTAAAAAACTCAATACACGAGTGATGGCACCGATAAATCCTTTTTGGTAACCGCGCCATGCAAAAAATGCCAGGATCACAATAAAGATAAGGCTGGTTATGCTGCCCATAGGTACTTCCTTTTTAAAAAGATCTGTTCGTTATTATTTTACACTTCGGCAATGGCGCCTTTATTAATTCCCTCAAAGGCTTTAACGCGAATGACCGAATCCGGACGTTCCGCTTTAATAGCTTGCGCAAAATGCTGTGCAATTAATTCTACAGTGCTGTCGGTGTCAATCAGGTAGCAACAATCCTGCGGAATAGTGAGTTCAAACTGCCCTTGCTGTGCTTCATAGGCAAAATTAATGTAGGCAATATTATGATGCGTGCCGGTGGACTTGATGTCAGCGCGTGTACCTATATAGATATCGCGCCAGCGCTCGGCCCACTGGCTCTCAAGTTGTGGTGATTTAACGCCGTTTTCCCAAATATCAATGCGTGAACGATGGCCGTGGGCGATGCGCTGGCAATTACCCAGGTGCTTTTTCAAACCGTGGCTGTAATGATAGCTCGCACCATCAATGACCTCTGTACTAAAACTCAATTCCAGTTGTGCCACGCTGTCGGGAAACAGGCTTTTTAGTCGAGCTATGCACCAGTGCGCAATAGATTCAGGGGTAAGCTGTTCAGCATCAACCAGTGCTATGGCATCGCGCGGTGAACGGGTTTGCAAGAACCGGTGCTGTTCGCCGAATTGCCATCGGATATTCAGGAAGTCGCCTTCATCGGTAATGGTGATGTTGGGGGAGCGCACCGGCACTGCCAGGCGATGGTCGAGTTCGGTGTCTAACCAGTGGCGTACGATTTTCTTGACCGTTCCAAAATCACAGACCATGCCTTGCTCATCCAGTGCTCCCTGCAACGCAATATTGGCGAGATAGGTTTGACCCAAAAGGCCGCGCTCGGCATCGAGAAAACTGAAGTCAACATTGGTGAGCTGATCGACAAACAACAACATAACGAATCATCAATTGAAAAGGAGGCGGCCATATTATCACTCGCGATGCCAGGTTGCAGCTTCATAAGGGATGCAAGGGTATAACCGCTTTGTTTATGCACTATAGTTTGTGCTGTTAAAAGGCAGTGAATTCCAGTCTATGTCGTCAAATAACACGCATTATTCTGTGTAATAACCATTCCTGTAAAAATGGGCTATCCTCAGAAAGCATCATAAATTGATCTCGGCATTTTCTGGTACGCAAACCACAATAAGCCGACCAGGAGTAGTGGTTTCTGAAACGGGTTATCTTGAGTTTATTATTGGGGCTTTTACCCCTTTCCGCAGTAGAAGGAGCGTCTAATGAAGCTTCCCTCAGGGTTGCTTTCGTCTATAAATTCATCAAGTTTATCGAATGGCCAAACCAGGCTGCCAACCCTTCTTTTCGACTGTGTGTATTGGGCGCGATTGATGACGCCAAAGCCGCCTTACAACCCTTGGATAACCAGCCCGTAATTACCCAGATTGTCGATGGCAAACAAGTGGTTAACCAGGCTATCGAACTGGTGTATCTGGATGATCCGGGCTCCGCCTTACAAAAGCTGAAAAGCTGCCAGATGCTATACCGTCCCGTCCAGTCAGTACCCATAGCAATCCCTCACCCGTTGCCTGCGGGCGTATTTTTTGTTGCCGATGACCCTGAGCCTTCAGAAGCTAACGTGGGGATAGGCATGATGCGTAACAAAAAGGGGCTTATTGAATTTTCAATTTCCACGACTGCGGCAACCCAGGCCGGGGTAAGTATCAGTAGCCAGCTTATGAAATTGGCTAAAAATATTAATGGGGGAAGGGGATAATGGTGAAGCACTCAACCGTTTCTCGAAAAATCAGCCAGCTTGCGATGATGGTGTCTTCAATAGCTGTACTTATCGCCACCCTGGTCGGTGTTTGGCTGCAATACGAATCTGCCAATCAACAAATGGACCGCCAGCTGACTATCCTGGCCCAGGCCACCGCATTTAACCTGGCTGCTCCCATCATGTTTGGTAATAAGGAAGAGGCCAACGAGGCCCTGACCGTGTTGCAGGTTGACCCTGAGGTTGTAGCAGCACGGCTGGTCTTACCCAATCAACAGACTTTTGCCGAATACCATCGCCAGCAGGAAGAGCCACAGGCGGTTGACCAACATATTGTGGCTGACGTGGTGTGGAAAAATGAAATCATCGGCAAATTGACGTTGGACATTGACCTGGCCGCATTGCATTTGCAGCTCAAGCGCCAGATTGGCTGGGCGCTTTTGATCGCGCTCACGGCGCTGTCCATCGCCGGGCTGCTGGCGTACCGGTTTACCCGCATACTGACACGCCCGCTGCGGGATTTAAGTGAGTTGGCCAAATCCGTGGGTGAACAGGGAAATTACAGCATGCGGGCGCGTGAGACAGGCGTAAATGACGAAGTAGGCCTATTGACCCATCGTTTTAACGCAATGCTGGACCGCATCGAAATCCAGGACAGCGAATTACGTCAACAACAGGAAGAACTGGAACATAGGGTAGAAGAACGCACGCACCAACTGCGTCTGGAGTCATTGCGTGCTGAAGCTGCCAGCCGCGCCAAGAGCGAATTCCTGGCAGTGATGAGCCACGAAATCCGCACGCCGCTTAACGGCATTTTGGGCATGACCAATATGTTGATCGACAGCCCGTTGGATGCCAAGCAGAAACGCTTTGCCCGCGTTGCCCGCAGTTCCGGCGAGGATCTGCTGAATATCATCAATGATATTTTGGATTTTTCCAAAATTGAAGCGGGACGCCTGGAACTTGAGCCTCGCCCCTTCCAGTTAAACAGCTTACTGGAGGACCTGGCTGAGCGTTACGCGCCCATTGCCCAAGGCAAGGGCCTTGAGCTGTTGTGTAGTACGCCTATACCCCCGCTTTCGGTTGAAGGCGATTCAGCCCGCCTGGCCCAGGTGCTTACCAATTTATTAAGTAATGCGATTAAGTTCACTGCCCAGGGTGAAGTTATGTTGGCGGTTGAACGACTGGAGGAAACGGCTGACGCAGTCAATTTACATTTTTCTGTGCGAGATACCGGCATAGGTATAACCACAGAACAGCAACATAAATTATTTACGGCATTCACCCAGGCCGATACATCAATGACGCGCAAGTACGGCGGTACAGGTTTAGGTCTGGCTATTTCGCAGCGACTCATTAAATTAATGGGAAGTGAAATCTTGATAGAGAGCACGTTTGGCCTGGGCTCCCACTTTCATTTTTCAATAAAGCTTCCCAAAGTCAGTGACCTTCGCACTTATCAACTGGCTGAAAAATTTGAAAACCTGCGCGTGCTGGTGGTGGATGACAACCAGACCAATCGAGAAATTCTGGAGTACTGGTTATGTTCGTGGGGTGTGCAGCCGGTGCTGGCCGAGTCAGCCCCGCAAGCTCTCAAGCTGTTACGGCGCGCGTTGGATGATGGCGAGGCGTTTGAACTTTTATTAACGGATTGGATGATGCCGGATATGGACGGCGGCGAACTTATAGAGGCAATTGCAAAGGACGGCCGCTTCAATGATTTATCAATTGTGGTATTAAGTTCGGCAGGCATGGCTACCAACCCCAACTTCTCTGCAAGCACCACTTATCTTTTAAAACCGGTACGACAATCCGAATTACATAATTTGATTACCAGCAAGATTGCGGGAGACCAACTTAAAAATTCGCAAGGTGTTATCAGTGTTCCCATTCCTGAACATATAGACGCGATTGACTGGCTGCCGAAATTACAAGGCCGGATATTATTGGCAGAAGATAATCTGGTGAACCAGGAAGTTGCCATGGCCATGCTGCAACGTATGGGACTCTCCACCAAAATTGCCGGTAACGGTTTGGATGCAGTGACAGCCCTGGAAACCGAATCGTTTGATCTTGTATTAATGGATTGCCACATGCCGATTATGGACGGTTTTGAAGCTACTCAAAAAATTCGGGAGCGCGAAATGAGTGCGGGTGTTGCCAAGATACCCATCATCGCTTTAACCGCAAATGCCATTTTAGGTGATCGTGAAAATTGTATCGCCAAAGGTATGGACGATTATTTAAGCAAGCCGTTTACAATTGAGCAATTGCATAAGCTCTTAACCCAATGGTTGCCCGTACGTGAGCCACAAGAATCCGAATCCGTAGAGAAACCTACGGTGACAATTGATCGAAAAGTCCTGGCGCAATTGAAAAGCCTGAAGGCCGGCTTGCTTACCCGCGTAATTGATTTATACATAGAATCCAGCCCCAAGTTGCTGCTTGAAATAGACCAGGCACTTGCACAAAAAGACACAAACAGCCTTTATAAAATTGCACACAGTTTAAAAAACAGTTCAGCAAATTTGGGTATTACCGAATTAACTGCACTGTGTCGTGATTTGGAAGTAAACGGGCGCGAAGGTAATTTGGCTGCCGCTGCTACCTTGGTGGACAATATCAAACAACTCTATGCAATAACCGAAGTGGCCTTGTTAGGTATTAAAGCAGAGGAGGCCAGGAATGACTAAGCTTGCAAACCCTGCGGTTGTATTGGTGGTTGATGACGACGAAGCGGCGCGCTTGATGATGGCGGCCACGCTTGAGCAAGCCGGCTTCCAGGTGCTTACTGCTGCCGATTGCGCCAATGCCAGGGCAATCTTTGAAACAAACGAACTGGATATTATTTTACTGGATGTGCTTTTGCCCGATGGTGACGGTTTTACATTGTGTGCGGAGTTTATGCAGCATCCGCGCGGCCGCGATTTACCGATTGCCATGGTGACTGGCCTGGACGATGTGGAATCTATCAGCCGCGCTTATCAAAGCGGCGCTACGGACTTTATTACCAAACCTGTCAGCTGGGGAACTCTGCCTTATCGCATCCATTATATTTTGCGCGCGAGTCACGCATTTCTTGATTTGAGTTTAAGTGAAAGTAAAACCCGTGCGCTGTTGTCCGCGATTCCCGATATTATTATGCGCTTGCAGCGCGATGGAAAAGTGTTGGATATGCAAGTGGGTTCCCATGTGTACGATATGGGAGAATGGGTAAATCACGATCAGGGAGAGTATTTCGGTTATTTGCCAAAAGGCATCTATGACGCTATAGAATTTTCTATCCAGTTGGCATTGACCCGAAACCAAATGCAGATGCTTGAGTTCCAGTGGTCGCAAGATAATTCCCGTGTGCGTTATTGGGAAGCGCGTATATCACCGCGTGACCGCGATGAAACACTGATGGTGGTACGCGAAATTACCCAGCGAAAAAAACAGGATAACCAGCTGCGATTATGGGCCAAGGTATTTGAAGGCTCTAATGAAGCCATCATGATTACGGACGCCAACCTCCGTATCATTTCAGTGAATCGCGCCTATGAAAATATTATGGGATTTTCCGAAGCCGAGGTGGCAGGTATTGATACGATTGCCGAAGGCGCGCGCTTGCATACCTACAGTTTTTTCAGAAACCTGGTGAGTTTGCTGAAAGAGCAAGGACACTGGCAGGGTGAACTCTTTAACCAGCGCAAGAACGGCGAGATATTCCCTTCCTGGTATTCCATCAGCCTGGTGCCTAATGCAGAAGGCAAGCCTGAAAATTATATTGCCATTTTTAACGATATTACCGAGCGCAAAAATTCCCGCGCACAAATTGAATTCCTCGCCCATCATGATAATTTAACCGGCCTGCCCAACCGTGTGCTGTTGAATGACCGTCTTGAAATGGCCATTACCACTGCCAAGCGCCAGAACGAAAAAGTCGGCGTACTGTTTATTGACCTGGATCGCTTTAAAAACGTCAATGATTCCCTGGGGCATACTGTTGGCGACCAGTTGTTAAAAGAAGCGGCGAAACGTTTGAGTGCCATTATCCGTACTGGCGATACGGTATCGCGTTTGGGAGGTGATGAGTTTGTTGTTTTATTTCCTAAAATTAAAGATGAAGCAAGCCTTGCAGATCTCACAATCAAACTGCGCGATATTTTGCAGAGTGCCTATAGCGTTGACGGCATGAGCTTGCATATCACGCCCAGCATAGGCATTGCAGTTTTCCCGGATGATGGTGACAACGTAAACAGCCTGATAAAAAATGCGGATGCGGCCATGTATCTGGCCAAAGAAAAAGGCCGGAATAATTATCAATTTTATACCCCGCTACTGAATGCGCGCACGCTGGACCGGTTAAAGCTTGAAAGCGATTTACGCCAATCCCTGGATTCCGGCGGTTTTGAATTGCATTATCAGCCCCAAATTTTTGCAAAGGGCGGCAAGTTATGGGGCGCAGAAGCGCTGGTGCGCTGGCGTCACCCTGAGCGCGGCCTGGTGTCGCCAGCGGATTTTATTCCGTTGGCAGAAGAAACGGGATTAATTATTCCCATGGGTGAGTGGGTGTTCGCACAGGCGGCACGCCAGGTCACTGCATGGCGAAAGCAGGGACTGCCTAACCTGGTTGTCAGCGTAAATATTTCTGCGGTGCAATTCAGGCAGGATAATTTTATTGACCGTATTGAAACCATTTTGAAAGAGGAAGGTGCAGTTTCCAGCTCAATTGAATTGGAAGTTACCGAGAGCATTTTGATGCACGACATGGAAGCCTCTATCCAGATGTTAAATTATTTGCGAAAAATCGGTTTCCGGATTGCGATTGACGATTTCGGTACCGGATTTTCCAGCTTGAATTATTTGCGTCGTTTACCGGTGAATGTCTTAAAGATCGATCAATCTTTTGTCCGAGATATGTTGGTGGAATCTGCCTCCCTGGCCATTGTTGAATCTATCATTTCACTTGCGCATTCACTGGGCAAGGAAACTATTGCCGAAGGTGTTGAAACCAGAGCGGAGCTGGATATCCTCACCGAACGCGGTTGCCGATTGATGCAAGGTTATTATTTTTCCAAGCCATTACCGGCGCAAAGTTTTGAAGCCTGGTTGCAGGCGCGGTTGGGGATTGAATTAAGCGCATAACAACAAGGCAAGGATTGCAACAGTAGCACGTGCGATTACCCACAGTGTTGCCTTAAATAGGCTACACAAACCGGTGGCGTGGTTTGTGTAGCCTCAGGATTACTGGTCCGGTAGTTTTCCAGTAGCTTGTATTTCGTCCAGTTCTTCAGTACTGAGTTTTCTGCCCATAACGCCCGGTGCTGGTGAGGGTAGCCTGCCCGTGCGCAACGTTTGCTCAAGTTGTTCGTAAGTCATTTGGTGCTCCGTTACGGGAATGCCTTCGTCCCTTTCTATTTTCTTTTCCCTTTCTTTTTCCACCGGCGGCGAAACTGTATAGTGTATAGGTGGTTTCAATAGTGGCGGCGTTGATATGCGCCTGAATTCATGCCAATAGATACCTTCACCTACATGCCACAGTAAACCGGCAATCAATACTAATGCGATATTTCTCGTCCAGGCGGGATTCATAGTTCCACCTTATAATTTACGCATTTTAAAATGTGCCGTTGCTATCACAATGCCGCCCAATACAAACAGGATTACACCCAAGCGCATGCTGACGAACAGCAGCATTGATACCAGGTCATCAGGAGCCCAGCCAATAATAAGACTGAAGAAGCACACACTCACAAGAATTAGCTCAATAGAGCGTGAATGGGCGTGGAGCACAAGGTGCTGGCGAGTTAAAGATTCATCGGATTCAAACACCATCGCCTGGTTGATCTGCGGATCCAGAACCAAGAGTTGTTGGAAGGTCAATTTGATTGCAAAAAGACTGGTGCCCAGGGTCAGGAAAGTGCCGTACCAGTAGCAGATATATTTATTGAACAATGGATGCTCGGGAATAAGAGTCCAAAAAACACTGGGGATGGCAAGGCCCAAAAATACCAGGGCAAGGGGAAAATAAAGAGCGGGAGTCAAAAACTTATTCATTGCTGTGGTTCCTCAATTACAGTGATGATATTGGCAGGTTTCCAGTTGGCGATGACATAAAAAATAATCATGTGCATGGCACCCAACATTAGACTTACCAGGCCGAGATTAAGGCTGAGGAAATAAATAAGTTCGTTAAGCTCCTCAATCCTAACCTTGCTATTGAGATTGAGTACTAATAAGACATAGCCGGTATTAATGAGGTAATAACCGATTAACAGCAGGTTATTGATAGCAGTGGCCAATCGCTGGTTGCCACCCAGGTGACTGGTAAGGAAAACAGATCCGTTTTTGTTAAGTGTTCTGCCGACGGCAAGGGTTATATAAGCGCTCACAGTCAGGTAAGCCAGATAAGTAAAAAGATTTAGCATAGGTTTTCTCCGTAAATATTAAGCCGTAATACCGGCCTCAGTATGTGCCATGAGGTCAGTGATGCTTATTGTGTAAACGGCAGGAGATTCCAGCCTCTGCTTTTATCTTTCAGGAATATATATTCTTAATTAAAATTATTTTTCAATAAAATCAATGTGATAAAAGTCTCCACATTGATAAAACAGGAAGGTTGAGGGGGATTGCTCAGGATTCCGTAGCGGTTATACCGCGGGACTTACGGAATTGAGCCGGTGTTTGGCCCGTCATTTCACGGAAGGCAGTGTAGAAATTGGACTGGGAATTGAAGCCGACACTTAACCCGATAGACAAAACCGAAGCTCGGGGTTCATCGACCAATTGCTGCTTGGCATCTGCAATGCGGTATTCCCTTACCAGTCGCGCAAAACCCTGACCAAAATGAGTGTTGATAAGTTCGGACGTTTGGTGGCTGCTGAGTTTTAACTCGCCCGCTAGCTCAGCCAGGCTCAGATTTTCATTATGGTGTAAATGTTGGTCTTCAAATAAGTGCTTGATCTCGGCTGCTTTTGCTGCGCAATCTACCTGCTTGAGGGTAGAGGCTGCATAACTGGCCAATACCGCGTCCCTGGTTTTCTGGATAAGGTCAGGGAAGCGCATGAGCGCATAGACCATCATTGCCAGCGATATGCCAATAAGGTTGGCGTACGCCATGACAAAGACCTCTGGCCCCAGAATGCTGTTAAACAGGCCCACCATGAGTATTACCACAGCAATTACACAAAAAACGGCAATCGAAACAAATTCCAGTGTGAAGTGCTGGCGCTGGCTTTTGAGTGCAAAGAGCATCAGTGCCAAATGAAGTGAGTAACCGGCTCCCATCACAAATGCGAGTAGGGTAAACCAGTGGCTCGCTACTCCAAGGCTCAATAACAGCGGCACTGTATGCAACGCCAGCCAGGGACCTGCGGCCGCTTTGAATTGCAGTATTTCGCGGCCAAATAAATAAAATCCCGGTGCGGCAGTGAGCAGCAAGCTATTGTAAAAGCGGCTTTCAAACAACTCGGCGTTACCCAGCAAAAATGCCAGGTGGAAGTATTGCAATCCGGCCAGGCCAAGCAGCATCGCCGCACCACTGAGATTGCCGAGCCAGGTTTTTTCGATGGCGGTATAGCTGGTGAAGTAGAGTGCTAGCAGCAGTAAGCAAGTAATGACAGAAAAGCCAATGCTCAGGTGAGTCAGGATCGTAAACATGGTTATTTTTATGCGTAATGTAGGAGCTGCAGATACTAGCCCAAAGTGGGCCAGTAATTAACACTTTTAGTATTTTTACCCTAAGCTAAAGAATGTCTGCCCCTATGAATCGCGCGCTCAGCGATAAGGAATAAAAGATGCTTGGCTCACACACTATCAAGAATAAGTTGATCGGCCTGACTCTCTTGGGATTGCTGATGACAGGAATTGTAGGTATTTACTGTTATAGCAGCATCCAGTATCTCAATCGTGCCATGAACCAGATCGTGCTCAGCTCGACTATCCTGCGCAATCACATGTATGCCGATATGCTGCATGATGCCTTGAACTCGGATGTGAATGCAGCTTTCCTTGCAGCCGAACATGTCGGCGACGGTAATATAAATACCATTGAGGCAGAGCTTAAGGAGCATTCGGAGTTATTTACCGAAACCTTAAATAAAAACAACAAGCTGATTACCGATCCAAAAACCCACCAGGCCTTGTCCAAAACCTTGCCTTCACTGCAACATTACATTGCCTCCGCTACTAAAATTGTACAAACCGTAAAATCGGATCGCGATGCAGCTATCCGTATGATGGATGAGTTCCACACAGCTTTTACAGCCTTGGAAGTGGATATGGAAAGCCTCACTGAATTAATTGAAGCCGATGTTGCCAATACCCAGGCAGTTGCAGCAGAAGAAAAATCTACCACGACCACTATCCTTGTTGTTATTTCGGTACTCGGGACGGTTATCCTGCTGTTTGTGTCCATGCGGGTTATGAAAAGTATCACTTTACCCTTGGAGCAATTGATCCATGTTTCCGAGCGCGTATCCTCTGGCGATATGACCGTCAGGGTAGACATGTCAGCGACGGGTGAAATCGGCCAGCTGTCAAATGCGATGGAAAAGATGCGTGCTAACCTGGTCAGCCTTATCTCGCAAATCAGCTCTACTGCGGCAAAACTTTCCCAATCAGTCGAGGGAATTTTGCAGGTAAGCCGCGAAGCCTCAGCGAGTATGCAGGGGCAACGTGCCGAAACAGAGCAGGTAGCGGCTGCTATGAATCAAATGACAGCAACAGTCTATGAAGTGGCGAATAATATTTCTTCTACCGCGGCATCGGCCCAGCAGGCCTCAAGCGAAACCACCACAGGCGAAGACATTGTTGCAGAAGCCGTGCAATCCATTCATTTATTGGCCGATCAAATCGGGCAAGCCTCTGAAATTATCAATCAGGTGGAACATAATACCCATAATATTTCTTCAGTATTGGATGTGATTAAAAATATCGCGGAACAAACTAATTTGCTGGCTTTAAACGCCGCTATAGAAGCAGCGCGCGCGGGAGAGCAGGGGCGCGGCTTTGCGGTTGTCGCGGATGAAGTCAGGACCCTCGCCAGCCGCACCCAACAATCCACCGGTGAAATCAATGACATGATTACCCAGCTGCAGCAGGGCTCCAAATCTTCTGTTGACGCAATGAATAAAAGTTGTGAGCAAGCCGATCTGGTGGTGAACAAAGCAGAACAGGCGGGTAAATCGCTGGCCACCATTGCGGTAACGGTTTCAAAAATTTCTGAGTTGAGTGCACAAATTGCAGCGGCGGCAGAAGAGCAAACCGCAGTATCAGAAGAGATTAATCGCAATGTGGTGCATATTAACGAGGCGACTATCCTTACCTCGGAAGGCACCGAGCAAACCATAGAAACAGTAAATGAACTGGCAAAAATTACGATTGAGTTACAGCAATTGATAAAACAATTCAAACTGTAGAAAAGCCGACTCAAAGCTACAAAAAAACCTGCCAGATTACCCGGCAGGGCGTTTTATTTTCTTGGGAACCTCTAAAAAATTACCTGCGTTGCCCTACCGCCTACATTCCTGGAGGCGTCTGCTTTTTCGCCTGTTTTTGCCTTACGTTGGCTGCCTCGCCAACATTTTTTAAGAGGCTCCCTTGCTTCAAATTATTCCGACAATACTTTCAAGGCCGCTTCATAGTTTGGTTCATTGGCAATTTCACTGACCAGTTCGGTGTGCAGTACCTTGCCATCTGTTCCTATTACCACCACTGCGCGAGCGGTTAAACCTGCTAAAGGGCCATCCGTTAATTTAACACCATAGGTGTTCGCAAAATCGGAACGGAACGCAGAGGCAGGAATTACATTGTTCAAACCTTCTGCGCCGCAAAAGCGCGCCAAGGCAAAGGGCAGGTCTTGTGATGCACAAATCACAAGGGTGTTATCCAGGCTGCTGGCCTGGGCGTTAAAAGTGCGGACTGACTGTGCGCAGGTAGGTGTATCAACACTTGGGAAAATATTTAGCACAACGCGTTTACCCGCCAGGCTTTCGCCGGTTACTTCAGATAAGTCGGTTTTAACCAACGTGAATGCCGGTGCTGTGCTGCCGACCGCAGGAAGGTCGCTGTTGGTGTGCAATGGATTGCCTTTCAGGGTGACTGTTGCCATAGGATAACTCCTTTGAAATTGCGGGTATGTGGACGAAACCCATTGATGGAGGCGCGGGCGGTAATTACAAGTGTACGGATTTAAATTGTGTGGTAGTGGATGGTGCTATTTAGATTCCCGGTCGCGGACTTGTGCCTGCGCGAGGCGTTTTTTCTTGCGCTTGTTCCAGGCGCGGGTGACGTGCCAGCGCCAATAGGCTTGCAAGATGAAATAGGCCAGGGCGCCCGAGGCAACGGCGGTGATAACACAGCCCAGGAGTAACGGCTTCCAGAGAATGCCAATACTGCTCATTATCCACTCAATGGAAAATTTGGGATCAAAGGTAAGGTGGTCCGATTGCAGGATAAAAGAGCCAATGTTATAGCTCAGCACCAATATAAACGGGGTTGTGAAGGGGTTGCTGACCCAGGCCAGGGCTACTGCAATAGGCAGGTTACATCGGAATACCAGCGCGGCCAGCGCTGATAAGGGCATTTGCCCGGGAATGGGCAGCAGGGCAATCAATAGTCCCCAAAAAAAGGCGACGGAAACGGAATGGCGATTAAGGTGGAACAGGTTTGGGTCGTGCAAAAACTTTTCGAATATACGTAATGCTGGATTATTTTTAATCATTTCCGGGGTAGGAAAAAATCTTTTTAGAAAATTACGCGCCATAAGCAGTCACAAACCATAAAAGTTGGCTGCATTATGCATAAGTTTAGTGACAGGTTCTATCATTCTGGGACGATTACTGATTCTGATTGGCCTCTGCGATTGTTTTGGATATAGTCGCGACCGCCGTTAAGATGCCGGGAGAATGGCCTATGGGTAGCGATGATTTTTGGGTAGTTTGCCAGGCAGAAGGGCTGGTTTCGTCAGCACAGGCGTTGGCAGAGCGCTTGCAGCAGCCATTCAAGGCAGGCATTGAGCCCGCGACCCTGCAATCTCCGGGGTTTGTGGTGGTTGTCGATGAAGGTGGGGTTTCATTACAGCAAACCGGCCGTAAGGCGCCGGGACCTATACGGGCGGAGTTCGCTGAGGGCTCGGTGGATCATCGCCGTAAGTTTGGCGGTGGCAAAGGCCAGATGATTGCAAAAGCGGTGGGCCTGAAGGCCGGTGTCTATCCCCACGTGTTGGATGCTACCGCCGGTTTAGGAAAAGATGCCTTCGTATTGGCCACGTTGGGTTGCCAGGTACAAATGCTGGAACGCTCGCCGCTGGTATATGCTTTATTGCAGGACGGCCTTGAGCGTGCCCGCCATTGTGCAGATGACCCTGAGCTGGCGCCCATAATGGCGCGCATGCAATTGTTGGCGGTAGATAGCCAGGAGTATCTGGCCCGCTTAAACGATGAAAACCGCCCCGATGTTATTTATCTGGACCCCATGTTTCCCGAGCGCCAAAAATCGGCAGATGTCAAAAAGGAAATGGCCGCTTTCCATCATTTGGTCGGTAAGGATGAAGATGCTGATTTGCTGCTGGAAAAAGCGCTCGCGAAAGCACATTACCGGGTTGTGGTAAAACGTCCCCGCAAGGCGCCCTTCATTGCAGGTAAAACACCTTCTTATCAATTGGAGGGTAAGTCGAGCCGCTACGATATTTATGCACTAAAAAAAATGCCTGATTGCTTACGGCGCCTCTGAACAATCACCCGGTTTTTTTGCCTTGCAACGGCTGCCTCCAAGATTACCTGGAAGTTCCCCTGGTTAAATAATTTTTGAAAATCGAATGTGTTCATCCCGGTTCAGGTACTCATCAAACACCATGCAAACCCTGCGCACCAATAGGCGGCCGGTGGAATGAATCTGTATGCCTTGTGAATTTATGCTCAGCAAACCATCTTCAACCATGGGAGCCAATTGTTGCAGTTCACGGGCACAGTGATTTTGCATATCGACCTGGAATTTTTCATTGGCCTCGGCAAAGTCCAGTTTGAAGTAGCAAATAAGCTGGCTGATAATAAATTTTCGCAACTCATCTTCGGTGTTGAGTGTAAAGCCTTTTGTGTAAGGTAAAACACCGGCGTCCAGTTTGGTCTGGTATTCGTTAATATTTTTGGCGTTTTGCATATACACATTATCAATAGCGCTGATGGCCGACACGCCAAAAGCCAACAAGTCGCAATCACCGTGGGTAGAATAGCCTTGAAAGTTGCGCTGCAACTTACCTTGCTGCTGTGCTTTTACCAGCTCATCATCGGGCTTGGCAAAGTGGTCCATACCTATATACACATAGCCAGCTGCGCCCAGTGATTCAATTGCGCGCTGCAATAAAAGCAATTTTTGTTCGGCGCTGGGTAAGTCTCGCGCATGAATAAGTTGCTGGCTTTTAAAAAGATGCGGCAGGTGCGCATAGCTAAACAGCGATAAACGGTCGGGCGATAACTCAATAACCTTGTCCAGGGTATCTGAAAATGAAATTTCGGTTTGCAGCGGTAAACCGTAGATTAAATCCATACTGATAGATTGGTAATTATCCTTGCGAATATGGCTGACCAGATGTTTGACCTGAGCAAAACTATTAAAACGGTTTACGGCTTTTTGCACGTTTTCGTCAAAATCCTGGATTCCCATGCTCACACGGTTAAAGCCCAGCCGCCGCAGATGACTCATGGTGCTTGCCAGTAAATTGCCCGGGTGTACCTCAATAGAATATTCACCTTCATCATCATTTAATAAATTGAAATGCTGGCGCGTCGCATTCATCAGCAGTGACATTTCGCTGTCACTTAAAAAGGTAGGTGTGCCGCCTCCCCAATGCAATTGTTTGACCTTGCGCGATGAATTGAAAATTTTTCCCTGTATTTCCAGCTCGTGAATCAGCCGTTGCAAATAAGGTTTAGCGCGTTCTTTATTGGGCGTTATAATTTTGTTGCAACCGCAGTAGTAGCAAAGCGATTCACAAAAAGGAATGTGAAAATACAGTGAAAGCGGTTTGAACTGCTTATTGCTGCGCATGATGGCATTCAACAATGCCCGCTCGGAAAAATCCTCACGAAATTGCGGAGCTGTGGGGTAAGAGGTGTAACGTGGCCCGGTCATATCATAGCGTTCAATAAGCTGCGGGTTCCACATGAGGCCGGCGCTTTGAGGATTCATTGGGGCAACCACTGAAAGTTTGTGAGTTTGAAAAAAAGTATTGTTACCAGCATAAATACTTTCGCAGAGGTTGTTTTGACTTGCGTCAAGTGGGATAGAGTATAATTTGCGTCTATTTCCCCAGGCGTTTCCTATGAGTTACTTTTCTGAAACCCAAATTGACGCCATAGCCGAGGCACTGGTTGAGCGCGGCTATCTCATTGCGGACGGCTTTTTCCCCCACCAGCTGGTGGAGGATTTGCGGGCCTGTTTTCAGCACATTGACGAGAGCCAATTTAAAGTAGCGGGCATTGGCAGGCAGTCTGGTTTCCAACACCAAGCCGAAATTCGTTCTGACAAAATTCACTGGATTGAGGCAAGTGCGGCAGTTACTGCCGAGTTTTTGGAATGGATGGAGAGCTTAAGGCTTGGACTTAACCAGCGCTTGTATCTGGGGCTGTTTGATTATGAAAGTCATTTTGCGCATTATCCGGCAGGCGCTTTTTATAAAAAGCACCTGGATGCTTTTCGCAGCAAACGTGAGCAGGCACAACCCAACCGCATTCTTTCAACCGTGTTGTATTTAAATAAAGATTGGCTGCCGGTAAATGGCGGTAACCTGGTGATTTACGATGAGCATGGCAAACAGGTATTGGACAGTATCCTGCCTCTTACCGGGCGACTGGTGGTATTCCTCAGTGAAAAATTCCCGCATGAGGTTTTGCCTGCAACCCGGGAGCGCAGGAGCATTGCCGGTTGGTTCCGGGTCAATGAAAGGGGTTTTTAATGGGTGATATTCTTCCCTTCAAGCGGCCGTCGCCCTTTGAAAAACATAAGGGAAAAACGCTTTGCAAGAGCGGTTTCCATAAATGGAAAATTAAAACTGATAAGAAGTTTGATGTAAAAGCAGGAAAGTTGGTAACGGTGTTTGAATGTGAACGCTGCGGTGCTACCAAGGTGGAAGCGCGTTAAAAACCCTGAAAGAATATTCGCCGCAAGCAGTATGTTTTGCCTGCGGCAGAATACTTAGTGATGGTGATGGCCGCCAGCGCCGTGGGCATGGCCATGTGCCAATTCTTCTTCTGAAGCTGCGCGTATCTCGGCAACTTCTACATCAAAGGTTAAATCAACGCCTGCTAAAGGATGATTGCCGTCGATAGTGACATTGTCGCCTTCTACTTTGGTCACTGTAACCACTTGCAAACCATGTTCGGTTTCTGCATGAAACTCCATGCCGACTTCAATTTTATCGATACCGCTGAACATGTTAGAGGGCAGTTCCTGCACCATGCTGTCATCGCGTAAACCATAAGCTTCTGATGCGGGAATGCTGACATTGAATTTGTCGCCGACGCTTTTGCCGACCAATGCTTTTTCCAGACCCGGAATAATATTACCTGCACCGTGCAAATAGGCCAAAGGTTCCTGACCTTCAGAGGTGTCGATAACTTTGCCTTCGCCATCGGTAAGGGTGTAGTGGATGCTGGCAACGCAATTGTTAGAAATATTCATAAACTTGTTCCAAAGGTTAATGTAATGATTCCCGCGCTTAATGGCGGGTTAAAAGTGTTCGATTGCTTTGCCGTTTAACGAGGCTTTACTAATGTAGATGGTGTAAGCAGAACCATTTTCTTCTTGCTGCAAACGGACTAACAAGTACTGAAAATCTTTGGCAAACCAGGCATAGGTTTCACGGTCTTCGCTGGTTTGGATACGCCTTACTTTAACCGCAGTGACTTTCCCCAGCGGTGTTTCTAAAACTTCTTCACCGGCAACTTCAAATTTATAGTTCCGGAATTTTTTGCCATTGGTGATCGCGTAATGAAAACTTTTTTTACCGGCTAATAAATCCTGTCGCAACTGAACCTGGTAGCTCAGGCTGTCCTGAACTTTCCTGGCAACATCCAATACCTGGTGTGTACCTTTTTGCGCATCAGTCACTTCATGTTTGGCCCAATCAAAATTGAGCGTTTGATCGCGACTCTTGCCCAGGCCGGCACGTTTGTAGGTATACAGTAAAGGAACAACCTGCTGGTCTTTTTCGTTCCATTTGAACTGGCTGGTTTCGGTGATTCGACCCAGCGCAGCCTTGGCATCAAAATAAAATTGGTAGTTGCCGTTTTCGTGCGCACTTAAGCGGCTGGTGACCAGGATATTAAAGCCATACAGCTTGGCTGAATATTGGTTATCGAATAATGACGGTTCACTTGCCTCCACAAAACTTGCAATCAATAGGGCTAATATTCCTGTTAACCAGCGCAATCCCGCCATAATTTACACTCCGCTAAGGTTTATGTGACTCTAGGCTAAGGTTCATCAGACTCTATTTGAAAACCGCAGGTCGGTAAAGGTTCACCGTTTAACACACTTTTACCCTGTTTCATGTGTAGCTTGCCTTCCGCAAACCACTTTACCGCAAGGGGATAAATTATATGTTCCTGCCGTTGCACGCGCTTGGCAAGGCTGCCGGCATCATCGCTCGCTAATACCGGCACAGAGGCCTGCACTATGGCCGGACCACCGTCCAGTTCTGCGGTAACAAAATGTACTGTTACCCCGTGCTTATGCTCACCCGCGTCTATGGCGCGTTGATGGGTGTGCAATCCCTGGAACTTGGGTAAGAGGGACGGATGGATATTCAGCATCCGGCCCAGATAGTGATGGGTAAATTCCGCCGTGAGGATTCGCATAAAACCGGCGAGCACTATCAGGTCGGGTCGGTAGCTATCGATGCTGGACATAAGTGCCCGGTCAAAACTTTCACGGTCAGGAAAGCACTTGTGATCCAGCACTAGAGTAGGAATAGCTGCCCTGGCAGCGCGTTCCAGGCCCAATACCCCGGGGCGATTACTGATAACCGCCACCAGTTCGATAGGGAGTTCACCATTTTGTGCGCCGTCAATCAAGGCTTGTAAATTACTGCCGCTGCCGGAAATAAGGACTAGAACACGGGTTTTTGCTGTCATTCGTCTTACAGGCCTTGCAGCTCAACCTGAGCCTCGCCAGCGGCGGCTTTGGCAATATGACCAATGACAAAAGGTGTTTCACCGGCATCTTTTAAAATAGCCAGGGCATTGTCTTTTTCGTCGGCCGGCACCGCGATCACCATGCCTACACCGCAGTTAAAGGTACGGTACATTTCGCGCACAGCGACATTGCCACCGCGTTGCAGGAACTGGAATACAGCCGGGAAGGTCCAGCTTTTGGTGTCGAGAACCGCTTTGGTGCCTTCCGGCAATACGCGGGGAATATTCTCGGTCAAACCGCCGCCAGTGATATGCGCCATGGCGTTTACTTGCGATTCCTTGATCAACTTAAGTACTGATTTCACATAAATGCGCGTGGGTTTCATCAGCGCATCGCCCAGCGGGCGGCCATCGCAATCCTGGTTTAAATCGGCTTTGCTCACTTCAATAATTTTGCGGATTAATGAGTAGCCGTTGGAGTGCGGGCCACTTGATGTCAATGCGATCAATGCATTGCCAGCTTGTACTTTGCTGCCGTCAATAATGTCGGATTTTTCTACAACACCGGTGCAAAAACCGGCCAGGTCGTAATCCTCGCCCTCGTACATACCGGGCATCTCGGCGGTTTCACCGCCGACCAGTGCGCAGCCAGCCAGCTCACAGCCGTCGCCGATGCCGGACACTACAGATGCTGCCACATCAACATTGAGTTTACCGGTCGCGTAATAATCGAGGAAGAACAAAGGCTCTGCACCGGTCACAACCAGGTCATTCACACACATGGCGACCAGATCGATACCAATGGTGTCGTGCCTGCCCAATTGCATAGCCAAGCGCAGCTTGGTACCGACACCGTCAGTACCTGATACTAAAATGGGTTGTTTGTAGCCCGCAGGAATCTCTACCAAAGAAGCAAAACCACCTAATCCACCCATGACTTCGGGGCGCTTTGTACGTTTAGCGACGCTTTTAATACGCTCAACCAACGCATCACCGGCTTCTATATCAACACCGGCATCTTTGTAGCTCAGGGAAGGGGTGGGGTTTTGATGTTCGCTCATAAAGGGGGCTCTCTGGCTGTTGCAGTCGGAGTAAATCTGAAAGGGTGGTTAAAAAAGGTCGCTATTCTAACAGCTTGTTTGGGTTTTTGCTGCTGTATAACGGGGATTGGGATGCCACGGAGAAGGCGCCAATCCCCTGCGGAATCGACGCGCCACAAAATGCATTGGAACGGCAGCCTTAACGCTCATAAAAATCCAAATCGCGGCCAAAGGTTTCCTTGGCAAAATAGAGCGCAACCAGGGTGACCAGCATTACACCACCGCCCACGTAGTAGAAGCTTTTAATAACATCGCCATTGTTGGCATTGAGTACCAGTGAATAACACCAGGCAATGGGCACCAGTGAGCCCCGAACAAAGTTAGGCACACTAGTGGCAGCAGTAGCGCGCAGGTTGGTGCCAAATTGCTCGGAAGCATTGGTAATAAATACCGCCCAAAAGCCAACCGAGATACCCAATAAAACAATCACAATATAGAACGTTGTATTAGTGACAGAATGCAGGTTTAAGTAGATGAGCATCATCAAGGTGCAAAAGCCGTAGAAAATCAATAATGCTTTTCTGCGGCTGCGTAATAATTGGCTTAAACCGCCACAGGCCAGGTCGCCTATTACCAATCCGGCATAGGCGCCCATGATGCAGTAGCTTTGTTGGATAGGGCCTTGAACGTTCAATATCTTCGCAAGCTCCGGCGCCCTCGCAACTAACAAGCCGACAACAAACCACAGCGGCAGGCCGATCAATACACAAATTAGCAAGCGCATAAAACGCTCGCCATTGCTGAACATCATGAAGAAATTGCCTTGGGGGATATTTGAATTGTGCGCTTTGGTAAACATGCTGCTTTCAAACAGGCCCATCCGTAAGAACAACAGGGCAATACCCAGCAGTCCCCCGATGATATAACAGGTTTGCCAGCTGACCAGTTGAGAGATAAAGCCCGCGACAACGGCTCCAAACACGCCGACAGAGGCAACAATCATGGTGCCTATACCGCGTTTGGTTTTGTCCATTAACTCAGTGACCAGTGTAATACCTGCACCCAGTTCCCCCGCCAAACCTACACCTGCAAGAAAACGCAAGATTTCATAAGTCGTCATAGTAGTGACGAAGGCATTTAGGAGGTTGGCCACAGAATAGAGAATAATGCTGCCAAACAATACTGCCAGCCGACCTTTTTTATCACCGATGATGCCCCAGAGGATACCGCCGATCAGCATACCCAGCATTTGTAAATCCAGCAGATGCTGGAATTTTTCGATGAGAATAGGCTGGTCTGCCCAGTGGGGATAAAGCTCTGCCAGGCTTTTTTTACCGACAATCAAAAACAATAGCAGGTCGTATATGTCCACGAAGTAGCCAAGTGCGGCCACAAGAATAGTGGTAGTGATAACTTTTTGTTGGGGGTTTGTTGTTGTCATAGTTTTATCTTTATTAGGCGTTGACGCGCAACTGGTTGCCAGATTACGGATGCGCATTGTACAAAAATTTTGCACGCTTACACCTGTTTTCTGCGATGGCAAACTAATCGCCCGCCTGGTTGCCGCTTTATCCAAAAAAACTGTTTAAGCCTGTTACAATAAGCAACGCATTAACCGCTGAATTGCAGGAGTAAGCCGTGACCCGGATTGTGTTGTTAGTCTTAAGTGTGTTGGCAACAGGTGTAACCGCAGGCGCCTGGGCGCAAACGGCAGATATCTACCGCATAGACGCGACGGTTGCCAACCAGTCTGAAGCAGAGCGTGTTGCGGCAGCCAAAGCCAACCTGGGGGAAGTGATCAGCCGCGTACTGGGTGATAGTGCAGCCCTGCAAGACCCACTGGTGCGCCAGGCAATAAATGATGCTCCAAACTATTTGGCCAAGTTTAGCTATACCTCTGATACAACCATCCAGCTTAATTATTCGCCCCAGGCAATCCAAACTTTGCTCCAGCAGGCACAACTCAGTTCTGCCAGCGTCGCTGGTGTGCAAGCGGTACGGCTCAGTGTGGTCGATGTCAGGGATTTTACGGCCTTTAAACAGGCTCAGGCTTATTTAAAAACAGTGGGCGTCATTCGCAGCGCTAATTTGGTCAGTGTTGAAAAAGATGTGTTGCAATTTGACGTGTTATTGAATGGCGATGTACAGCTCCTTAAAAATGTCCTGGGTGCAAGTAACAAACTGCAGCCAGTTGCTGATGATAAGCCACTGACATTTCGCTGGCAGAATTAGCAGGGTGAAGGCATGAATCCCCAGCAGCTTTCCCTCGGCGTCAGCTTGAATGATGATGCCACCTTCGAAAACTTTTATGCCCCTGTTGCTACACCTAATGCGCAGATTTTGGCAGCTTTGCGTGCGCAGATTGAAACTGCCCACGAGCCTTATATTTTTTTGTGGGGCGCAGCCGGTTGCGGCTTGACCCATTTGTTGCAAGGTGCCTGTCACCACGCGCAAACCCTGGGGAAACGTTTTCAATATTTTCCGTTGCGCGAATTGGCGGGCTACGCACCGGATGAATTGTTTATTGATTTGGAATCGCTGGATTTGGTGGTGCTCGATGCGCTGGATGACGTGATCAATCGCCCTGAATGGGAGCTTGCGCTCTTTAACCTGTTCAACCGCTTACGCGATGCGGGAAAATTGCTGTTGGTTGCTGCACTTCATGGGCCGCACGAGTTGGCAATAGGTCTGCCGGATCTAAAATCGCGTTTGCATTGGGGTACAACATTCCACGTCCAAAACCTTGATGACAGTCAAAAGCAGGCGGCCTTGCAATTTCGCGCTAAAGCGCGCGGGTTGGAATTGAATGATGAAGTAGCTGCTTATATTATCCAGCGCCTGCCGCGCGATATGAACGAATTATTCTGGCAACTGAATCGTCTGGACCACGCTTCCCTTGCAGAACAGCGCAAGCTGACGATTCCTTTTGTGAAAAAAATTCTGGGCTTGTAATCCATAAAAATAACAGGTGGTGTTTCTTGGTCAAGGCAACGATTGATGACGTCGCAGCGCTTGCTGGCGTATCCATGAAAACAGTTTCGCGGGTTATGAATAATGAACCCAATGTGCGACAGGCGACGCGAGCCAAGGTAGAGGCTGCGGTGGCGGAACTGGATTATCGGCCGAATATGTCAGCGCGCAGCCTGGCGGGTAATCGCTCTTATTTGTTGGGGCTTTTATACGGCATTCCTTCGGCGCATTATGTGCTGGATATCCAGGAAGGTGTGCTGGATATCTGCCGCCCGCAGGGCTACGAACTCCTGGTGCACCCTTGCAACCACCAGGATCCGAATATTACCGAAGAAGTTATCAACCTGATCCGCGACAAACGTATTGACGGCGTTATGTTGACGCCACCGATTTCCGACAATGTGAACCTTATGCATGCGCTTAAACGCCTGTCTGTTCCTTTTGTGCGTGTTGCACCGACACTGGATAAAGGCTTATCGCCCTATGTGGAAACCAATGACCAGGAGGCGTCATACGATATGACTTGTAAACTTATAGCGCTCGGACATACGCGTATAGGTTTTATCTGCGGCCACCCTGATCACCGCGCAGTGACCTTGCGGTTTGACGGTTATAAAGCGGCCTTGATTGAAAATGAAATTCCCCTTGATAACACACTGGTAGAAAATGGATTAAATTCCTATGAATCCGGTGAAGCCTGTGCGCGCAGCCTGTTGCAGAAAATGCCCAGGCCCACGGCAATTTTTGCAGCCAACGATGATATGGCGGCGGGCGTAATGATGGTAGCCCACCAACTTGGGATAAAAATTCCGGAAGATTTATCGGTAGCGGGTTTTGACGATACACCTGTCGCCCACCAGATTTGGCCGGCACTGACAACGGTGCGCCAGCCTATCCAGCCCATGGCAAAAAAAGCAACAGAATTATTGATTAAACAATTGCGCGGAAAAGATGTGCAATTGCCCGCGAGCATGTTGAGCGCCAGCATTATTTTACGCGAATCGACCGGGGTTGCACCGAAGAAACATTAGTATTGTAGTGTTTGCACAAGTTTTATAGTTACTGTTGATATAACTTATATGTGAGTCGTCATACCCGCAGGGGATCCAGTGACTTTAATATAATGTTTAACAGTGCTGGACCCCAGCGAAGATGACTATTCCCTTTTTAATATAAATTTCTTACATTTTAATCGTTAACTATTTTTTAATAAAAAAGCCGCAATATTGCTATTGCAGCTTTTTTATTTTTTGTAAAATTTTTTACGCCACAACAGGTTTTAACGCAGGTGTATTATGAATTAACCAGGCAGCAGAACCGACCAGGGCAGCCTTGTCGTTCACAATGACCCTGATTGGGATGTTGCTGACATAGCCTGTCATAGGGCCTTTATTTTTATAGCGCTTTTCGAAATCAGTTTCAGGCAGCATGCCCATGAGTTTAGGCGTAATTCCCCCGCCGATCACCACCCCGCCACGAGCACCGGTCGATAAGGCTTTATCGCCGGCAACTGCGCCAAGTGTATTGCAGAAAGTGACCAGTGCTTCGCGACAAATCGGATCTTCATTGGCCAAGCCCTTGCTGCTAACATCGGCAGGGCTGAAGTCTTGCGCACTTACACCGGCAATATTCGCGAGGGCACGGTACAGGTGAACCAGCCCACCACCTGATAAAATATTTTCCACCGAAACATGGGGTTGTTCTTTCAGCAAATAGGATTTGATAGCCAGCTCTTGTTCATTGGTCGGCGCAAAGCTCGCGTGGCCACCTTCGGTGGGAATAATTCCCCAGTGGCCGTTTTCAGGCACCAGCAATGCCATGCCAAAACCTGTACCTGGGCCCATAACGACAATAGGGGCGTTGGTGTTGGGTTCTGCGTCGTATAAGACTTTGGTTTCGTCTACCGATAAAAAAGGCACGGCGTAGGCAAGCGCGGCAAAATCGTTAATTACATGCAGGGTTTTCATGTCCAGTTCATCGCGAAGGTCGCTGATATTGAACTTCCAGTTGAGGTTGGTCATCTGGGCGAAGCCGTGTTCAATAGGGCCGGCGATAGCGAGGCAGGCATACTTGGGAATTTCAATTTTGAACTCAACGCAGCAGGCTTTGATCATGCTGCCCATGTCTGGGTAGTTAGCGCATTTCAGCGTGATTTGCTGAGTGGCTGTGTAATGAGGTTTGCTGTTGGAAGGAGCCTGTTCGACCAAGCCAAAGCGAGCGTTGGTGCCGCCGATATCTGCAACCAATAATAAGCCCATGCGTTAGTCCTCTATAGTTGTGTATGGAGTTAGAGTTGTTGTAATAAATGAGATAAAAAAGCGAGGGTTTTGAGGAGTAAAACTCATAGCCATCTTTAGGGTGGTGATTATGACTTATTTCTGATGACTTGGAAGTCTATGTGTCATTGACAGCGCTGTCAATAAACGGTAGCGTGCGCGCCTAATGTGAACGGGAGGCTTTTTCGCCAATGATTTCGGTGCTCTTGCAGCCAATCGTGCGAATTCAATATGCAACGGTTCCCGGAAAACCAAGGTTTTTTTTGGAAAGTGGAGTGCTGCTGATTTAAAAAAGTCCGCTGCTGTTAAAAAGCTATGCTTAACTTGGCTTTAACGATTTTCTTATTACATAAAAAGATGCACCCAAGCATCGTATTAAGCACGTTGTTATCCTGACTAATTTTCATGTTTGGTGCTTGCACCTTCATAGCTGTATGAAGCGGTGTGTTTGTATCTATCGGTAATTTGGAGGTTTAGAAGGTGATGTGGCCAACGCTCACGCACACAGTAAAAAAAGATCACGCTGTTGAAAAGAAAATTGATGAGCTATTGGCTCGCATGAGCGTGGAAGAAAAAGTAGGGCAGATGATCCAGCCCGAAATCCGGCATTTGACTGCACAAGACGTAAAGGATTACCACATTGGTTCCGTATTAAACGGGGGTGGCTCAGTTCCCAATGGCAACCGTTATTCCAAAGCTGCCGACTGGCTGGCCATTGCGGATGCCTACTACCAGGCTTCCATGGACGAGAGTGATGGCAAGGTTGCAATTCCTATTATGTGGGGCACAGATGCCGTACACGGAGTCGGCAATATCGTGGGCGCGACCCTGTTTCCGCACAATATTGCCCTGGGAGCCACCAATAATCCTGAATTGATTCGCCGTATCGGTGAAGTGACTGCCACTGAAATTGCAGTGACAGGTTTGGATTGGGATTTTTCACCCACAGTCGCCGTGGTTCGCGATGATCGCTGGGGGCGCACTTACGAATCCTATGCAGAGCATCCGGAGCTGGTGCGTACTTATGCAGGCAAAATGGTAGAGGGCCTGCAAGGCGTGGCGAACAGCAGCGACTTCCTGGCTAAAACCCGTGTCATATCCACCGCAAAACATTATATCGCCGATGGCGGTACGCTGAATGGGATTGACCGCGGTAACAGCCTTGTCACCGAAGAAGAGCTGCGCGATATTCATGCGGCAGGCTACTTCAGTGCGATTGAAGCCGGTGTGCAATCGGTCATGGCATCTTTCAATAGCTGGCACGGCGAACACATGCACGGCCATAAATATTTATTGACTGATGTACTGAAAGATAAACTTGGTTTTGATGGCTTGGTCGTCGGCGACTGGAACGGCCACGGTTTTGTAGCCGGTTGTACCAATCTGGATTGCCCGAAGGCCATCAATGCCGGCCTGGATATTTTTATGGTTCCCGACCCGGAATGGAAAACCTTGTTCAAGAACACGGTGGACCAAATCAATTCCGGTGTTATTCCGCTTGCGCGCGCTGACGATGCTGTGCGTCGTATCCTGCGTGTCAAACTGCGCGCGGATTTGTGGAGCAAAGGTCTTCCATCTACACGTCCTTTATCCGGTAAAGATGAATTGCTCGGTGCTGCCGCGCACCGTGAGGTCGCTCGTCAAGCAGTACGGGAATCTATCGTGTTATTAAAAAATAAAAACAATCTTCTACCGCTTTCACCCAAGGCCAATATTTTAGTGGCTGGCGATGGTGCAGATAACATCAGCAAACAAACGGGCGGCTGGTCAGTCAACTGGCAGGGTACCGGCAACACTATGGCTGATTTCCCTGGCGCTACCACTTTGTGGATGGGAATAGAGTCAACGGTCAAAGCGGCGGGCGGAACTGTCACCTTGAGCCCGGAGGGTAATTACACCCAAAAACCTGATGTGGCGATTGTGATTTTCGGTGAAGATCCCTATGCCGAAATGCAGGGTGATGTCCAAAACCTTTTGCTGAAATCCGGTGATACCAAAGACCTTGAGTTATTGCGCAAACTGAAAGCTGACAATATCCCGGTGGTTTCCTTGTTCATTACCGGCCGCCCGCTTTGGGTTAACCGTGAGCTTAATGCCTCTGATGCGTTTGCGGTGATTTGGCAGCCCGGTACGGAAGGCGCAGGTGTTGCCGATGTTATTTTTAAATCTGCCGATGGCAAATTGCGTTACGACACCAGTGGGCGCCTTACTTTCTCCTGGCCCAGGCGCCCCGACCAGGCTCCGCAAAATCTAGGCGATGCGAATTATGATCCGCTTTTCCCCTATGGATTTGGATTGGGTTATTCCGATAAGGACAGGTTAACCGACAACTTATCTGAAGAGGGTGTCCAGCATCAGGCAACAACCGATGTATTGGAGCTTTTCAAGCGTCGCCCCATGAGTCCCTTCAACATTATCCTTGAAGGAAAAAACAATGATCGCGCTGAACTCAACGGCAATATTGCCAGTGTTTCTTCACTGACGGTAACGGCGGTTGACCGCGATGTGCAGGAAGATGCGCGCCGCGCCCAATGGAACGGCAGCGGCGAGGGCCTGGTGGCCTTGTCGGCGTTGAATCGTCAGGTGTTGAGCGATTATTTACACGCGAATTCAGCTTTGATCTTTGATATAAAAGTGGATGCGCCCCCAAAAGGTACTGCGAGGGTTCGCATAGGTTGCGGCCCTTCCTGTTACACTGAAGTCGATCTCACCGAGCAATTCAACGCTATTGCCGGCCAGGGTTGGAAAACGATGAAAGTCGATTTGGTGTTGTTTCCGGATGCAGGCACTGATTTTGGTTTAAAGCGTACCCAGGAGGAGCTGTTTGAATTGGTCCTTGAGCCTTTTGCATTGGTGGCAAATAATTCACTGGATTTGATTTTCTCCAATGTACGTATTGAGAAAAATGCCGGTCAACAAGGCACTGTTCGTTACCAATAGTTTTTTCCCCACTTACAGAGATTTAACCAGGCCGCTTCATGCGGCCTTTTTTATGCGTTATCACTATTTGCGTTATTTTTCTTGGGGTGTTTCGGTAGCGATAGTCGATGCCGGAGGTTTTACCAGGATTTTATCACTGGCATACCAGATACCTTGATAGCTTAATTGTTGCCAGCCCCAACGTAACCATTTCATTAAAGAGGCCGCCAGCCACAAAGACCATAAAAGAATAATGAATTTATAGGTCCACAAGGGTAGCGAAATAACCCAGGCAACTGGATAAGCTGCTTCACTGTAGTCCTGGTACCAATAAAAACTGTTGCCATAGGTGTTGCGGCCGATAATATGCATCTCAGGAGAGCCCAGCAAACCGTTTGGCAAAGTTGTCACTAATGTCATCAACGCGATAACAGAAAACGCAAACAAACCCAACTGTAATAATTTGAAATGCCATTGTTTGGAGACTTGTTGCAGACGACCGCGCTGGCTTAGCGCCAGCAACCACAGCGTGACAATAACAAAGCTCCACAGGCTTAATGTGCAGATTCCCAAGCTCAGCAAAACCCACTCATAGGATTTTAGCGGCGTGAGTTTGGTGTGCCCTAAACAGTAAGCCATCAAGCCAACAACCAACAGCATTCCCCACAGTAAAACACTGGGGCCAACTTGCGGGCCGCCGAGCCATAAAACCCAGCGGTTGCCGGAAAGCTCAAGGTTGATATTCTGGTTGCTGCTGCCGTTTTCCAGGGTAAAGCCGGGTGTGCGCGTAAGCAGGCCCACGGAGGTATCTTGCTTCCAGCCGATAAGTATTTTTTGTGAACCGGGGCGTAAAGGAAGTTTTAAAACACCCTTGGTTGCGCTGATAAGTTGCTCGCTGTCATCAATAAATAATTTCGAAAGCTGGGCACCCTCCGGTAATTTAAAGGTGTATTGCCCACCCTGGTTGGAGCGAAGGGTTAAATTGAGTTCGCTAAGGCTATTGTTATTGCCGGGCCTGTGGTTCAACCATACCTCATCAATCGTAAGGTGATTGCCTTGGGTGGCTTGTGGACGGTGCACATCAATGGTGAGTGTTTCACCGGGCCAGGGTTGCCACAGGGGAATGTTTTCGTGTTTCTCCATTTGTACCGGCGCTATACCTGTTGTCTCTGAGTGCCACAGCGGTGAAACTTCCAGCGCCCAGATTTCTACCCAAGGTACGTTTTGTGCCGCCTGGAGTTTGATGGGTGAGGCTTCCCTGAAGTTGGACGACCATTCATATTCATAGTCGTTCGCTTCCAGGCGCACAGGGATTTTGCCGTTGGCATTGGCTTTGGTGGTTAAAGGCGATTCACCGGAGAGTAAAGGTACTTCCAGGTTAATAGCACCTTGTACTGGCGCAACGCGACTCACCACAGTGTTTACCGTCCAGTTTAAATCCAGCCGGATAGTACGTTTAACGGTAACGAATGCAGCAATAGGGTCCAGCCGTAAATGTTCAGCTTTTGCGGTGTCCTGGTCGCGCGCCACACGCTGTAATTGCAGCGATTGACTGGTTTGCTCCGGTGTCGGTAAACCGCTGACATCCCAGCCGCTGGTGGCAGTGCTCACATTGTGCAGCGCCACTGGAAATTGCAGGTTTACAGTGTCCTGTCCCTGTAAGTTTGCGCTTATGCTGAGGTTATGCAGGCCTCCTGGCAAACTCACCAGCAGGTTTTGATTTGAGCCTTGCACCAGGGTGGCAGGTTTACCATCCACGCTGACCTGGTTGGGCCACCATTGTTGCCGGTTGACCGGCAGGGGCAAGGCGATTAAATCGCTCGCATTGACCGCCATATCCAAAGTGAGTTGGTCTTGCTTCAGCGTGATTTTCACCCGTTCAATCGCGGCGCAATGGGGCAGGCATTTTGGCGGTTCTGTCAAGCGTGTTTCCAGCTCTTTTAAAAGCGCAGCGTCGACAGTGATATCTGCTTGGGCAGTATCAGGTGTGTATAAACTCAGGCTGGCAATTAATATGCAGGCTGCGGAGCTTGCGGTTGCGCTTCCTTGCAAGGTAAGACGGGGTAATTGCTTGCCAGTCGCTTGCAGGAAGGCTCGCAAAAAAATTCCCGCCAATAACAACGGTAAGAAAATCGCGAGCAGGTTTCCCAGTTTATTCAACGCCGGCGGTATCAAAACCAGGAAAGTGGTTTCATCGCTTTTGATCGGGCCATCCCAGGTGAGATTGATAGGGTTTTGGCGGTGGTTAGGCACGGCAACGCCTGTTTGTGTTTGCTGCGATGGATCGTATTTTTGCTCAAATTTGCGCTCAAGCTTAATACCACTCAGGCGTTGCAATGAGGTTGCCGAAACCCTATCGGGAAATTGGCCGATATCTTCTGGATTGACTGAATCCATTTGCTCGCTCATTGCCATAGGTGCCGCAGCGGATGCAGCAGGTGGTGCAGGAGCAAAAACCGGAGCCTCTTTATACATTCTTCTATTTTTGTCGCTTGTTTGCATCAAGGCTGACGAACTCACTACCCAGAAATGTTCATCTTCCAATGAAGGATTAAATAATAGCCGCGCTTCACGCACGGCAAATGGCAGTGTAATCAATACCAGGCTTAAAAAGCTGATATAGCCATAACGCACAATCCAGATTTTAAATTTTCCGCTTGCCAATTTGGTTAAGGCAAGTACGGCGATCAAGTTTAACCAGATGAAAACAGGCGCACCTAAACGCTGATAAATAATGACCAGTGTTACTCCCGCGAGCAAACCTGCAAGGGGTGAGGTAATACGTACGCAGGCCACCATAATAATGAGCACTGCAAACATATCCCAGAGTGTCCACGCTGAAAACCAGCTTCCGTTTTCTGTGCTTGCGCCGGTAGCTGTCAACAGCGACCATCCTGGCGGTAAAAATAATTCGGTGTGCAGACTGTTAAATTCATGGTTCCAGCCGGTGACAGGAATACTGAGGCTGCGATTGATTTGGCTCACAGTACTCACAACAATATTACGGAAGCGAATTTCTATTCCGGAGTTTTGATTTTTATCAAGATGAGTAATGAGCTGCGGCTCACCGTTAATGGTTGCACTGGTAAGCATTACAGGCTCGATAGTGTCCAGGCGTGAGCTACGCGTTTCGCCGTTGATGTTGTCATTAAAAATAAAACGCTTGCCATCAAAACTCAGCCAGGCATTGCGCGTAATATTCAGCTCGCCGGAAAATTCTTTATTTTCACCGCGGTACAATTCTTCCAGCGTAAACCGAGTCTGCGGTGTAACTAAATAGGCGGGTAGGGATTTCCATTCTTCCGGTAATTGGGTTTGTTGCGGGTCAATGGTTTGTGCGCCAGAAATTTGTACGCTGCGTAATTTTCGCTCGGCTGCAAATACCCAGATTTCCTGCTGCGGCCATACATCTGAAGTGGCTTTATAGGTTAAATTTTTAATGGGTGCGGTGGATTGTGCAATCAATGTCAGGATCCACGAACCAGGTTTAACCCGAATGCGCAATGAGCCGTCTTTTTCAATGCGGGCCGGTAATGCGCTGGTAAATTCAGTGGTGACAAAACCATTTAACAGGAGTTGCCCCAGTTGTAGCTCACGCTCCTTGCCGCTCACGTCCAATTGCACCTGGGTAGTGAGGTTAAACGGGATAGTGTCTTCAATTTTTCTAAATACGCGCACGCTGAGTGCGTCTTGATGAGTGGCAGTATTGTTGGGTTCGCTGTTGATCAGCCACAATTGGTTATTGTCCTCGCGGACGGGATTGTTTACGGTTGTGCCCTTAAGCGTTAAGTGCACTATGCCGGTTTGATTGGGCAGGGTAAGCGCGCGCGGCATTTCCTGCCATGAAAGTTTGCCGCCCAGTTGATGTGGTCCTGCCTGTAAATAAATTTCGGGAATACCGTTGCGGTCGCGCGCGCTGATTGGACGCTGGTTGTCGGTGAGTGTGTGCGGCCAGACGGCTGCGTTTCCCGGCAGTGTAATCCAGTCACTTTTATACACTTCAACCGTTTGGGTAAATTGGGCACCTGTGTCAGACGCTTCTATGTTCAGGGTGGAGTACCACGAACACGAGCGGTTTGCGTTGTTAAACAGAATCGGGCAATTGATATCAGGATGCTTCTCAAGCACCCAGGGTTTCCATTCCTCAAGTGATTTTGGAATTTCCAGCGCAAGGCAGGGAATACTGGCCAGGACAAACATAATGCTGAAAACGCGCGCAACAAGCTTGGACATACAAGGATTCCTTTTTATTAGCGGGTGTGAAGGCGAGTATACGAGTGATAGAGCATTAATGCGAAGATACTAGACGGGGATTACTTAAGGAATTGTGAATAATTGCGGAGTGAGTATTTCTTTCCATGCCCCTTTCAAGAATTTCTATTTCCATTGAATACATTTATCGTCAACTCTGAGGGGATGAGGGCTCTCTTTTACATTAGGGTGAAAAACTCGGCTGAAAATAGTTTTCTTACGCAAAAAAAAACCGCTTCTTTTCAGGAGCGGCTTTCTGTTACAGCAGAAGATTAATTACTTCTTTGGATAATCGCGTTTTACACTGCCGGTATAAAGCTGGCGCGGGCGACCGATTTTGTATGAGGTGCTCACCATTTCATCCCAGTGGGAATACCAGCCGACAGCGCGGCCTAATGCAAAAATCACGGTGAACATCTCAGTTGGGATTTCAATGGCTTTCATGATAATGCCGGAGTAGAAATCCACGTTCGGGTAGAGTTTTTTGGAAACAAAGTAAGGATCTTCCAGCGCGATTTGCTCAAGGCGTTTTGCGATTTCCAGAAGCGGCTCGTTTTGTAAGCCCAATTCACCCAATACTTCGTCACAGGTTTGCTTCATGACTTTGGCGCGTGGGTCAAAGTTTTTATAGACGCGATGGCCAAAGCCCATCAGGCGGAAGCCTGAGGTTTTGTCTTTTGCGCGTGCAACACAGGCTTCAATATTTTCAACAGTGCCGATCTCTTCCAGCATTTCCAGTACAGCTTCGTTGGCGCCACCGTGTGCGGGACCCCAAAGGGTAGAAATACCTGCAGCGATTGCAGCAAAAGGATTGGTGCCGGACGAACCGGACAGGCGTACTGTAGAGGTAGAGGCGTTTTGTTCGTGGTCGGCGTGGAGGATAAAAATACGATCCATGGCTTTTGCGATAGTTTTGCTGACGTTCGGTGCCTGGCCTGCTTTGCCGAAGGTCATGTGCAGGAAGTTTTCGGCGTAATCCAGACTGGCATCGGGCGCAATAAAGGCTTCGCCTTTGCGGTGTTTATAGACCATAGCCGATAGAGTCGGCATTTGGGCAATCAGGCGATAAGCAGTTTGCTTGCGGCTTTCAGGCTTGGTGATATCAATGTCATCGTTGTACACAGCTGCCAACGCAGCAACCGCGCTGCACAGGATTGCCATAGGGTGCGCATCGCGCTTGAAACTTTTAATCACATTGGCAACAGACTCATCAACAGCGGCGTTGGCTTTGATGGCTTGGACAAATTCTTGTTTTTGTTCGGGAGTGGGCAGTTCGCCGTTCAGGAGGAGGTAGCAGGTTTCGAGGTAATCAGAGGAGACAGCCAGTTGTTCAATCGGGTAACCACGGTGAAGGAGAATGCCCTCGTCGCCATCAATAAACGTAATCTTGGATTCACATGAGGCGGTGGACATAAAGCCCGGGTCAAAGGTGAAAAAGCCGTTTTTGGTAATACTGGTGACGTCAATAACGTCCGGTCCGACACTGCTGGCATAAATAGGGAGGTCAATCTTGCTATCTATGCCATCAATCGTGATATGTGCTTTCTTGTCAGTCATTACTGACTCCTGTGCTTACTAGTAGGACTAATGTGCTTGAGTTATATGAGCCGCGTTGACCCCATTGCGCCCCGAAAAACCCGTTTGGCGGCATTGTCGGGCTGGGTGTTTTCAGCTCTGTCACCGAATAGTATGGGTAAGCGGGAGCGCAAACAACATCTAAACTGCTCGCCTGCAAGTTGCATGCTCAAGTGATGTAAAACCGAGCGCAGCTTTTATAGCTACTTTAATAGACCAGTCGACTATCGACCCTGCCATTTGTTTGCGGTCGGCATTATAGATGACTTATTTGCCGCAACGAAAGTTTTTGCCAGCAAATAGGGCGTATTTGACCAAACTTTTTTTACTCGATCGTGGCGTTTCCTACCGGTTTTTGAAAAGCGGTTTTATTTTGCACTATATTGGTTCCGGAGGTTTTTTTATGCGCCGGGATAGAACAGGAAAGTCGCCAAAAAAAGTGGGAAAGTCATTGATATTGCAGAAAAATTGAACGATTGTTTCCGGCCCGGAAAACATCCCGCGGTTTTGGTTTTTGTCGCGGGTTTTTGTTTGTGTTTCTGAAGCTCACTCTCTATAATGCTGCGCGACTTGCAGGATGCTCCGGCAATTGCCCCAAAATCTGTCGTTTTTGCCAATGCCGGTGCTCATTCTTAACAACCTGCCCGCGATGGGCTAAAAGGTGACCTCAACCGTGAACAAGAAAAGACCTGTCAACCTCGATATATCCACCATCAAACTCCCTGTTACCGCCTACGCATCTATTCTCCACCGTTTTTCAGGTATTTTTCTTTTCGCGGGGGCCGCTGTCCTTCTGTGGATGCTCGATTCCAGCCTTGATTCCCGGGAGAGTTTTGCTGCGGTACGCGATGCGTCAGGGCACCCGGTGTTTAAAGTTGTACTTTGGGCCGTTTTGTCGGCCCTGGCCTATCACACGATCACAGGGATTCGCCACATCATTATGGATTTTGGCGTAGGTGAAAGCCTGGAAGGTGGAAAGCGGGGCGCTACTATCGCCTTGATCCTGGCCGCAGTATTGATCGTATTGATAGGAGTTTGGTTATGGTAACCTCAATAACAAGTTTTGGTCGCAGCGGCCTGTACGACTGGTTGATCCAGCGTGTTGGTGGCGTGGTGATGGCGGCCTATCTCATCTTTATCCTTGTCTTTATTGCGCTCAATCCTGACCTCACTTACGAGCAGTGGACGATCTTGTTTGGCCAGCTTTGGGTTCGTGTGTTCAGTTTTGTAACCTTGCTTTCGTTTATTTCTCATGCCTGGATTGGTCTGTGGGCGGTATTGACGGATTATTTGACTGTGCGCCTGATGGGCAATAAAGCCACAGTGTTGCGCATATTTGCGCAAATGATATTGGGTGGTGTCTCTGTGACTTACCTGATCTGGGGTATTGAAATACTGTGGGGTTTTAACTGATGGCTAGCATTCGCACAATTTCTTTTGACGGTATAGTAGTTGGCGGCGGCGGCGCCGGTATGCGCGCAGCCCTGCAATTGGCGCAATCTGGCTATAAAACTGCTGTAATTACCAAAGTATTCCCAACCCGTTCGCACACTGTATCTGCCCAGGGCGGTATTACCTGTGCTATTGCCAGTGCCGACCCTAATGATGATTGGCGCTGGCACATGTATGACACCGTAAAAGGGTCAGACTATATCGGCGACCAGGACGCCATTGAATATATGTGTTCAGTCGGCCCTGAAGCGGTCTTTGAACTGGAGCATATGGGTTTGCCGTTCTCCCGTACTGAAGAAGGCCGTATCTACCAGCGTCCGTTCGGTGGCCAGTCCAAAAATTTCGGTGAAGGCGGGCAGGCTGCACGTACCTGTGCTGCTGCTGACCGTACCGGTCACGCCCTGCTGCACACGCTTTACCAAAGTAATGTAAAAAACAAGACGGTATTCCTCAACGAGTGGTTTGCGGTCGATTTGGTTAAAAACGCTGAAGGCGCTGTTGTCGGTGTTATCGCCATCAACATTGAAGACGGCGAAACCGTTTACGTAAAAGCCAAGGCTACAGTATTGGCGACAGGCGGTGCAGGCCGTATCTATTCTTCAACGACTAATGCACATATCAATACTGGTGACGGTATAGGTATGGCGTTGCGTGCCGGCTTCCCGGTACAAGATATAGAAATGTGGCAGTTCCACCCGACGGGTATTGCCGGTGCCGGTGTGCTGGTGACCGAGGGATGTCGCGGTGAAGGCGGCTATTTGATCAATAAACATGGTGAGCGTTTTATGGAACGCTATGCGCCCAACGCCAAAGACCTTGCCGGCCGCGACGTGGTAGCGCGTTCAATGGTACTTGAAATCCTTGCCGGTAACGGCTGTGGTCCAGAGGGTGATCATGTGTTATTGAAGCTTGACCACTTGGGCGCCGAAGAGCTGGAAACCAAGTTGCCGGGCATTTGCGAACTTTCACGTACCTTTGCACACGTTGATCCTATATATGCTCCGATTCCGGTGGTACCGACCTGTCACTATATGATGGGTGGTATCCCGACCAATATTCATGGCCAGGCGCTGAAACAGGATGCCGAAGGAAGGGATATTGTGATCGAAGGCCTGTTTGCCTGCGGTGAGGTGGCCTGCGTGTCTGTGCATGGTGCTAACCGTCTGGGCGGTAACTCACTGCTTGATCTGGTGGTATTCGGTCGCGCTGCGGGTCTTTATATCGAAAAAGCTCTGCGTGAAGGTGTAGAACATACCAATGCTACCCAGGCCGACATTGAAAAAGCCATGGAGCGCCTCAACAAGATCAATACGTCTGTTTCCGGTGAAAGTGCTGCGGTATTGCGCAAAGAGTTGCAGACCATTATGCAAAATTACTTCGGCGTATTCCGCAAAGGCGAATATATGCAGAAGGGTATTGCGCAGCTTGCGCAGCTTCGCAAGCGTATTGAAAATGTGTCCATCAGCGATAAGAGCAGTGCATTCAATACTGCCCGTATTGAAGCGCTGGAATTGCAGAACCTGTTAGAAGTTGCTGAAGCAACAGCAATTGCGGCTGAAGAGCGCAAAGAATCGCGCGGTGCCCATGCCCGCGAAGATTATGAAGATCGCGATGACGCCAACTGGTTGTGCCATTCCCTGTATTTCCCCGGTGAGAAGCGAGTTGCCAAGCGTGCGGTGAATTTTACTCCGCACACCATGGAAGCCTTCCAACCGAAAAAGCGTACTTACTAATAGGGGATTACAGACATGTTGAAAGTTGAAGTTTATCGCTACAACCCTGACACCGATAAAGCGCCCTACATGAAGACCTATGAGTTGGATACCGGCGGTAAAGACCTCATGGTGCTGGATGTATTGGAATTATTGAAAGCCCAGGACGAAAGTCTGGCTTACCGTCGCTCATGCCGTGAAGGCGTGTGCGGTTCAGATGGTATGAATATTAACGGCAAGAATGGTTTGGCTTGCATCAAGCCCATTTCGGAAGCTACTAATGGCGGTAATAAATTGATATTGCGTCCTTTGCCAGGCTTGCCGGTGATCCGCGATCTGGTAGTGGATATGACGCAGTTCTACGACCAGTACAAGAAAATTGAGCCTTATCTGCAAAACGATACACCGGCTCCGGCCATTGAGCGTTTGCAGTCGCCCGAAGATCGCGAAAAGCTGGATGGTTTGTACGAATGTATTTTGTGCGCCTGCTGTTCAACCAGCTGTCCATCTTTCTGGTGGAACCCTGACAAGTTCATCGGCCCGGCCGGCTTGCTGCAAGCCTATCGCTTCCTGGCGGACAGTCGTGACCTGGCTACCGAGAAGCGCTTGTCCAATCTGGACGACCCTTTCAGCGTATTCCGCTGTCACGGTATCCAGAACTGTGTTGCGGTTTGCCCCAAAGGCTTGAACCCAACCAGGGCCATCGGACATATCCGCAACATGCTGTTACAGAGCGCTACCTAGGGTGGCGCTTTTCTGTATCTGCGGCGGCTAAATTTTTGTGGCTTGGCTGTTTAACGGCTAAGCTTTTGAACTGTTCGCTGTATCTCGTCATAGCGACTTAAAGCGGCGTCTTCTGCCACAAGTAGAAGACGTTATTGTGTAGCTAATAGCTAGTTGATAGCAGGGCAATAGTTACTGTCCCGGTAACCGGCCCGTGATTAAGGTGAGTGGAATGCAAGACAGCATTATGGAGCATTTTTGGAGTAGTTCACACATCTCTGGTGGGAACGCTGCATACGTCGAAGAGCTCTACGACACATATTTACACAACCCTAATGCCGTTCCTGAAGAATGGCGTAACTATTTTGACCAATTGCCCCGCATTAGCGGTGTAGTGACTCAAGACACGCCCCATTCTGTTATTCGCGCCCAATTTGAGCAGCTCGGTAAAAGCCGTGTTCGCACAGTGGCCTCTGCTCCCGGTGCCGGTTCTGTCAGCGCAGACCACGAGCGCAAGCAAGTTAAAGTATTGCAACTTATCAGTTCTTACCGTTTTCGCGGTCACCAAAAAGCGCAGTTGGACCCTTTGGGTTTGATGGTGCGCGAGACCATTCCAGACCTGGATTTGGGTTTTCATGGGCTGACTAATGCCGATCTGGATACGGTGTTCAATACCGGCAATTTATTTATCGGCAAAGAAGAGGCTTCGCTGCGCGAAATCATTGATGCACTTGAAAAAACCTATTGTGGCCATGTGGGCGCAGAGATCATGCATATCACCCCATTGGCTGAGAAGCAATGGTTGCAACAACGCCTGGAAAGTGTGCGTTCAAACCCTGACTTCAGCAAAGAGCAGCGTTTGGCTGTTCTGGAGCGATTGACCGCTGCTGAAGGTTTGGAACGTCACCTTGACAGTAAATACCCGGGCACCAAACGTTTTGGTCTCGAAGGTGGTGAGAGCTTCATCCCGCTTGTTGATGCGCTGGTGAAACGCGCCGGTACCTTTGGTGCCAAAGAGATTGTCTTGGGAATGGCGCACCGTGGTCGCCTGAATACCCTGGTCAACGTATTCGGTAAAAACCCTGCTGAGCTTTTTGCCGAATTTGACGGCAAGCGCTCATTGAATACCTCCGGCGACGTAAAATACCACTCGGGTTTTTCATCAAACGTAATGACGCCCGGTGGCGAACTGCACATGGCGATGGCATTTAACCCATCGCATCTGGAAATCGTGTCGCCGGTAGTGGAAGGTTCCGTGCGCGCGCGCCAGGATCGCCGCAAAGACGCAACGGGTGCGAAAGTGGTGCCTATCAATGTGCACGGTGACGCGGCCTTTGCAGGCCAGGGTGTGGTGATGGAGACTTTCCAGATGTCCCAAACCCGCGCCTATGGCACAGGCGGTACTATCCATATAGTGATCAACAACCAGGTCGGTTTCACTACCAATAAACGTGAAGATGCTCGTTCAACCGAGTACTGTACCGATGTTGCCAAAATGATCGAAGCGCCGATTTTCCACGTTAATGGCGACGATCCGGATGCGGTCTTGTTTATTGCCCAATTGGCAATGGATTATCGCTACGAATTCAAGAAAGATGTTGTAATTGACCTGGTGTGCTACCGTCGTCGCGGCCATAACGAAACTGACGAGCCATCAGCTACCCAGCCGTTGATGTATCAGGTTATCCGCAACCAGAAAACCACCCGTACCTTATATGCCGAGCAATTGGTTGCTGCGGGTCTGTTAAGCCAGGCTACGGCTGATGAAATGACGACCAATTATCGCGCAGCACTGGATCGCGGTGAGCACGTTGCCCACGGACTGGTCAGTGAGCCGGACCGTTCCTTGTTTGTGGATTGGACTCCCTATATAGGTCACGATTGGTTGACCCCCGCTACCACCGGCATGGAACTCAAGGCGCTGCAAGCGGTCGCCAATAAGATGCTGGAAGTTCCTGAAGGCGTAGTTGTCCAAAAACAGGTTGAGAAAATTTACGAAGACCGCCGCAAAATGGCCGGTGGTGCCCTGGCGCTGAACTGGGGTATGGCTGAAACCCTGGCCTATGCGACCCTGCTTGAGCAAGGTTACTCTGTGCGCATGACCGGCCAAGACGTGGGCCGCGGTACGTTCTCGCACCGCCATGCGGTTATCCACAGCCAAAAAGACGGTTCTGTGGTTGTACCTTTAAAGAATATCAATCCGGCTCATACCGAATTTGACCTGTACGATTCTTATTTATCAGAAGAAGCAGTACTGGCGTTTGAATACGGCTACGCGACCACGGCCCCCAAAGGCCTGGTGATCTGGGAAGCCCAATTCGGTGATTTTGCCAACGGTGCGCAAGTGGTAATTGACCAGTTCATCACCAGCGGTGAGCATAAGTGGGGACGTCTCTGTGGGTTGACCATGTTGCTGCCACACGGTTATGAAGGCCAGGGTCCGGAGCACTCTTCTGCGCGCCTGGAGCGTTTTATGCAACTGTGTGCCGAACACAATATCCAGGTGTGTATACCATCAACACCTGCCCAGGTGTTCCATATGTTGCGTCGTCAGGCGATTCGCCCGATGCGTCGTCCATTAGTGGTAATGAGTCCCAAATCGCTGTTGCGCCACAAACTGGCAACCTCGACACTGGAGGAGCTGGCGAACGGCCATTTCCAAAACGTCATTGATGACCAGGGTATCGATCCTGCAAAAGTTAAGCGTTTGATTCTGTGCAGTGGCAAGGTTTATTACACCTTGTTGGAAGAGCGCATGGAGCGTAAGCAAGACGATGTTGCTTTCATCCGTTTGGAACAGTTGTACCCCTTCCCGGATGGCGAGTTAAAAGCTATTTTGACCAAATATTCCAATGTGAAGAGCATTGCCTGGTGTCAGGAAGAGCCTATGAACCAGGGCGCCTGGTATAGCAGCCAGCACCATTTGCGCCGCGTTGCCCACGAACTCTATCCCAGCTTGTACCTGGAGTATGTAGGCCGTGAAGCATCGGCAGCACCAGCAGGCGGTTATATGTCTGCGCACATTGAAGAGCAAAACCGTTTTGTCAATCAGGCACTGGCTGTTCCAGCCGTGTAACCACTAACAGTATTACAAGCCGAGAGAGAAGGAATAGTAATGAGTATTGAAATTAAAGCCCCGACATTCCCCGAATCAGTAGCTGACGGCACCATCGCAACCTGGCATAAAAAACCGGGTGAGGCGGTAAAACGCGATGAATTGATCGTTGATATCGAAACCGACAAAGTAGTGTTGGAAGTGGTTGCACCCGCTGATGGCAGCATCGCAGAAATTTTAAAAGGCGAAGGCGATACAGTATTAAGTAATGAAGTTATTGCTAAATTTGTAGAAGGTGCGGCGGCAGGCACTCCTGCTGCTACGCCAACCGCTGCTCCTGCAGCTACCGCAGAAAAAGCGCTTGCGGCGGGTGAAAAATTGGTAAATCCAGCTGCACGCAAAATGGCTGATGAAAAAAATGTAAACACTGCTGCGGTCGATGGTACAGGCAAAGGCGGCCGCGTATTGAAAGAAGATGTAGCTAACCACTTAAAAGCAGCTCCTGCTGCCGCGCCAAGTGTCGCTGCACCTGCTGCTGCCATCGAGGCAGTGGGTGATCGTGTTGAGAAACGCGTGCCTATGACTCGTTTGCGCAAGCGCATCGCCGAGCGTCTGCTTGAAGCTTCAAACACTACTGCCATGTTGACGACTTTTAACGAAGTGAACATGAAGCCCATTATGGATTTGCGTGCAAAGTATAAAGATCAATTTGAAAAAGCGCACGGCGGCACTCGCCTGGGCTTTATGAGTTTCTTTGTAAAAGCGGCGACAGAAGCTTTGCGTCGTTTCCCACAAGTGAACGCGTCTATCGACAATAACGATGTGGTTTATCACGGTTATCAAGATATAGGCGTTGCTGTGTCAACCGATAAAGGTTTGGTTGTTCCGGTATTGCGTAACACTGAAAATATGAGCTTGGCCGGTATTGAAAACACCATCCGTGATTTCGGTTTGCGCGCGCGTGACGGCAAGCTGGGTATTGAAGAAATGACTGGCGGTACTTTCACTATCACCAACGGCGGTACGTTCGGTTCCTTGTTATCCACTCCTATTTTGAACTTGCCGCAATCTGCAATTCTGGGCATGCACAAAATTCAAGAGCGCCCAATGGCGGTGAATGGCAAGGTAGAAATTTTGCCGATGATGTATTTGGCGCTTTCCTACGACCACCGTTTGCTGGATGGTAAAGACGCGGTGCAATTCCTCGTAGCGATCAAAGATCTGCTCGAAGATCCTGCGCGTATTTTGTTAGAAATCTAACCCTTTTTGAAACGCTCCCAGCAAACTAGGAGCGTTTTTTTATGTAAATGATTGTCGCTCACAAGGTGTCATTCGCAATTAACAGGATTGGCCCTGGCCAATAAAAAGTAGGAACAAATTATGTCTGAAAAATATGATGTGATAGTTATCGGCTCTGGCCCTGCGGGTTACGTTGCCGCCATCCGTGCCGCTCAACTTGGCTTAAAAACCGCCTGTGTTGAGAAGTGGAAAAACGAAGAAGGCAAAGGCGTTAACGGCGGTACTTGCTTGAACGTGGGTTGTATTCCGTCAAAAGCATTGCTCGATAGCTCTTACAAATACCACGAAGCAAAAGATGATTTTGCAGTTCATGGCATTACAACTTCAGGCGTAGACATTAATGTTCCTTCGATGATTGCGCGTAAAAACCAAATCATCAAAAATTTGACTGGCGGTATCGCCGGTTTGTTTAAAGCCAACGGTGTAACCAGCCTGTTCGGTACCGGTAAATTGTTGGCTGGTAAAAAAGTTGAAGTCACTGACTTTGACGGCAAAATCACTACCTACGAAGCTGAAAACGTCATCCTGGCTTCGGGTTCAAATCCAATCAATATTCCTCCTGCTCCCGTTGATAACGACGTAATTGTTAACTCAACTGGCGCATTGGAATTTGCAGAAGTTCCAAAACGTCTTGGCGTTATAGGCGCGGGTGTAATTGGTTTGGAATTGGGTTCTGTGTGGAATCGTTTGGGTTCCAAAGTGACTGTGCTGGAAGCTTTGGATTCATTCCTTGCGATCATGGACCAGCAAATTGCGAAAGAAACCCAAAAAATCCTGACTAAGCAAGGTTTGGATATCCGTACCAGTTCACGCGTTACCGGCTCTAAAGTAAACGGTAAAGAAGTGACCGTGACTTTCCTCGATAAAGATGGCAAGGAACAACAGGAAACGTTTGATAAGTTGATCGTGTGTGTTGGTCGTCGTCCTTACACTGAAGGCTTGTTGGCTGCCGACTCAGGTGTAAACCTGGATGAACGCGGTTTTATCTTCGTTAACGAATTCTGTGCAACCAATGCTCCAGGTGTTTGGGCAATCGGCGACGTAGTTCGTGGCCCAATGCTCGCGCACAAAGGTTCCGAAGAAGGTGTGATGGTTGCCGAGCGCATTGCCGGCCAAAAGACCCAGATGAACTACGATATTATTCCTAACGTAATTTACACTCACCCTGAAGTGGCTGCCGTGGGTAAAACCGAAGAGCAAGTCAAAGCCTCAGGCGAGCCATACAATGTGGGTACTTTCCCATTCGCTGCCTCTGGTCGCGCAATGGCCGCCAACGAAACCCAGGGCTTGGTAAAAATTATTGCCCATGCTGAAACTGATCGCATTTTGGGCGCCCATATTGTTGGACCAAGTGCAGCAGATTTGGTACAGCAAGTAGCTATTGCAATGGAGTTTGGTTCCAGTGCAGAAGATTTGGGCATGATGGTGTTTGGTCATCCAACCTTGTCTGAAACTATCCACGAAGCAGCCTTGGCGGTGCATGGCCATGCCATCCACATTGCCAACAAGAAGAAGCGTTAAGAAGACCACAGAGTCCTCATTTTTAGGCGGCCATCTACTCATAAGGTTTATGGCCATCGATAACCCCAGTTGACACGCTCATCTCACAAAACGTGCTCAACTTCGTCAAATGGAACAACACCATGAATTTGCACGAGTATCAGGGCAAGCAACTGTTTGCCCAATATGGTTTGCCTGTATCAAAAGGCATCGCCGCTGCTACTGTTGAAGAAGCCGTTGCAGCAGCTGATCAAATTGGCGGCGACATGTTCGTCGTTAAAGCGCAAGTACACGCTGGTGGCCGCGGTAAAGCGGGCGGCGTGAAGTTGGTTAAGAGCAAAGAAGACATTCGCGCATTCGCTGAGAAGTGGTTGGGCAAGAATTTGGTAACTTACCAAACTGACGAGAAGGGCCAGCCAGTAAGCCGTATTTTGGTTGAGACGTGCACTGATATCGCTAAAGAACTTTATCTGGGTGCAGTAGTTGACCGCTCTTCACGCCGCATCGTGTTCATGGCTTCAACCGAAGGTGGTGTTGAGATCGAGAAAGTTGCACACGACACTCCTGAAAAAATCCTTAAGGTTGCTGTAGATCCGCTGGTTGGTGCTCAGCCATTCCAGGGCCGTGACCTGGCTTTCAAACTCGGTTTGGAAGGCAAGCAAATTAACCAATTTGTGAATATCTTCTTAGGCTTGGCCAAGTTGTTCAAAGAGAAAGATTTGGCATTGTTGGAAGTGAACCCGTTGGTTATCACTCCGGAAGGCAACTTGCATTGTTTAGACGCGAAGTTAGTTATCGATGGCAATGCTCTGTACCGCCATCCAGAACTCAAAGCCATGCAAGACCCATCGCAAGAAGATCCGCGCGAAGCCCACGCTGCTTCATGGGAGCTTAATTACGTAGCCCTGGGCGGTGACATTGGTTGCATGGTTAACGGCGCTGGCTTGGCGATGGGTACTATGGACATCGTTAAATTGCACGGTGGCCAACCTGCTAACTTCCTCGACGTAGGCGGTGGTGCAACCAAAGAGCGTGTGGTTGAAGCGTTCAAAATCATTTTGTCTGATGACGCTGTGAAAGCAGTATTCATCAACATCTTCGGTGGTATTGTTCGTTGCGACATGATTGCCGAAGGCGTAATTGGTGCGGTTAAAGAAGTAGGCGTGAAAGTACCTGTTGTTGTTCGTCTGCAAGGTAACAATGCTGAATTAGGTGCAAAAGTGTTGGGCGAAAGCGGCCTGAACATTATTGCCGATACCGACTTGACTGGCGCTGCCAAGAAAGTTGTTGCAGCTGCTGCGAATCAATAAGGGGCGAAGAACATGAGCGTTTTAATTAACAAAGACACCAAAGTAATTTGCC